>Ga0065722_104390_pt1 | contig 18173 bp, 13 predicted proteins | sample BansetMetagenome_FD_59109 | JGI IMG/M metagenome (GOLD analysis project Ga0065722, IMG submission 59109) | Bankia setacea gill microbial communities from Puget Sound, Washington, USA - Caecum Enriched | ecosystem: Host-associated > Mollusca > Digestive system > Ceca | place: United States... | reverse complement strand
GCCGGCGACGACGTTAGTGGCTTGGGTATACCAACTGGTTGGGCTAGCGGCGTCCAAATTACCATCACCGTTGCTATCAATGACCGCGGTGTCACCGGTCCAAGCTTGCACGCGCCAAGGGGCAAAGTAGCTATCTGCGAACCCACTATTGCTTTCCAGTTCGGCGCTAGCGGCGGCAATATTGCCGTTAAAACGCCATTGGCCGCCGTTGTCGTAGTCTAGATTAAGTGCAAAATTATCTGCGCTTACATCGCTAACCTGTGTGGCGGTATTATTTTCGGCTGCGGTTGCAGAAAAAGAGCCATTTAAAAGTACGCCGTTGCCATCAATGCTGTAGGGTAGGGTTTCATCCAGTGGCGTGCCGTCTACGCCCATATCATGTTTTACTGAGTAGTCGGCTTTGGTAATATCCATTTCATTATGGAACCAATTAAACCCTAGCTCAAGCGCCTCTGTTGGCGCCCATTCTAATGAGAGTGACCCACCCACTCGGTTTCTTTCTTGCAGGGTATCGGTGACATAGGTCATGCCGGAATTGAGATAGGTAGAACCATCGCTCAAGCTTCGCTCTATCCACGCGTTGCGTGAATAGTTTTGAATTGAGCCGTTGCTTACAGTGCGATTGCTAGCAGAAATTGAAAAAATAGCGGCAAAGGTATCATTCCAGTTGTTGCCAATAATGAGTGATGCCGATGGTTGGGCGTCACCAGAATCGGCTCCTTGGTCAATCTTTACGTTGCCGGCAATAACACGTTGCTTTAAATCTAGTGCGTTACGTGTTTGTAGGTCAATAACCCCACCAATTCCGCTTTCAGTTAAGGATGCGACTGGCGATTTATAAACATTTACGCCACCGAGTATTTCTGCCGGAACCCCCTCCAGCGAGTTGTCGTATTCAACACTACTTTCTCCTTGTTGGTAGTATTCCATACCACTAATAAAGGTCTCGCCATTCAATAAAGTGGAATTTTGGTCCAAGCCACGTATGCGAACCTTGCTGCCCTCGCCGTTAACCCGGTCTATTTGAATGCCGGGCAGGCGCTGTAAAGACTCGGTAATGTTTTGGTCGGGCATCTTTCCTAAATCTTCCGCCGTTATGGCTTCAACCAATTGCGATGATTCCCGCTTAATGTCGATGGAGCGCTCTAGCGAGCTTCGAATACCACGAACAATAACTTCTTCTTCCATGCCTACGGTTTGTTGAGCATGAATAGCTCCACTAGCAAGTAAGCAAGACGATATGCTGGATGCAAGAAGTTTTCTCCTAAAAATTCTTGATTGATAAGTCATGATTATCCTCAAAGCGTTGTCGTTATGTTTTTGTTGTTCAAGGTGGATGTCTAAATTTTCCACCGAATGCATGAAGGCTAAATTTATATGTTGTTTAGGATTGAAGCTAACCAGATGTTAAAAATTATTTCGCTTTCTAGAATGTGAACAATATTGACGGATTGAGAATATTTGCTGTAGATGGTTGTCAGAGTGATTACATGCTTTTAAAGAATGTTCTTAAATAGGGGCAGAAAGACGTTGTGGGCGCGGAAGTATATTCGGCTAATCTTTACTGCTGGAATAGCATGCCCGGTTTCTGTAACGGTGTGGGGATTCACCCTTCAGTTCTTTAAAATATTTATAAAAAGAAGAGGTGGATTTAAACCCGTGTTGCTGGGCGATTTTGGAAATACTTAGCCTGTTTTCTGGATCTGATAAACTATTTGAAATAGACGCTATTCGGCAGGTGTTTATAAATTGATTAAAGTTAGTGTAGCCCATGCAGCGTGTAATATGTTTCCTCACAATATAGTCTTTAACCTCAATCTTTCGAGAAAGGTCGAAAGCGGTGGATATGGTTCTAAATGATTCGTTATCAACAACTTCGGTCAAAATTATCCGGGTTAATGCTTCATCAAAGCTCTCGATTGATTGCTGGGGCATGGGTTTTCTCCGGGCGTAAAGTGAAGGTTAAAAGCATTGTAGAATGGTTGGTAATATGGAGAGGTACTAAATGTAGCATCTTCCCGGTAATCAGAGGTTCCCTAGGTAGTGGCGTGGGCTTAAGCCAGTAAAGTGTTTAAATGTTCGATTAAATGTTGTTAGCGATGAAAAGCCATGATCTAGGGCAATATTTAGTAGGGATAGTGGGTGACCCTGTGTATGGAAATGATGGAGCACAGCCTCAATGCGATATGAATTAATGAATTCACTGTAATGGCTAAAGCCGTAGCCATTTAATACGTGGTGGCGAAGAATGTAGATTTTGGTATTCACAATGTTAGCCAGCTCCTTGATGGTGATAGTTCTTAAATAGAGTTTTTCTCTGCGTACAATATTATCCACACGCAAAAGTAATCCGGGTAAGACAGCGTGCGTGGGGAATTCTTGATTGTCTATGCTGTCGGCGTATTTGGGTAAGCAACAATAGGGTAGTGTCATAGTGCTTTGTCTCAACCATTTCGGCTTATTTGCTTTTTTAGGTGTTGTGGCCATTCCGCCGGTACGTGTGTGCGGCAATGGATTCGTTTGTACCTGCTTTAAAAGACGAGTGAAAAAGAATAATCATCAGGTTTTTTGTTTGTACTCATAGGTGTGTTAGAAAAACGAACCTGAATCTTGCTCTATTTGCCGAAGGTGGGTAGCTGATTTGTTTGTATTTTGTGCGGTGGAGAATATTAATCTTCACTTGATCTAATTCTCGGTTTGTGATTTTAAGTGGGTCTGTAAAGGTAATCTGGAAGCAGGGTTTTGCGAAGATATACCGAGATTTTTTAAGGTCTATGGGGCTGTATCCATTTCTCATAATGTGGATTTAATCTTCTATGAAACGGTAATTCCGTGTAAAATAAATTTTGCAAACAAAAAAATAACTATATATAAAAACCTGGTGCGAGTTTGCTGGCGATACCCAAGTTGCCTCGTAATATCTCAATAATCACCGGTGTTTTATTTGCAATGGCTACCGCCGTGTGTGGCGGTCTATGGGGGCTGACAGCATGTACGGCACATAACAATAGCAATATCTCCGCAGTGGTATTGGTGGCCTGCCCCATTTTCAAATACAAAAACAATGATTTCACTCTGCCGGGTGGTTGATAGGGGCGATTTAAAAAACTGTCTTGGTTTGCCGCCTGAAGGGCTATTGCCCGTGAATTTCTACTATTGCCAGGAGGTCCAATGAACCTATTAAACGTACTAAAATTGAATTGGAGGCGCACTATTGTTGGTGGCGTCTTCGCATCTGCTTGCTATGCTTCTGGTGCTGCACTAGCGGCCCCTTCCGAGGCGTACAACTGGGATAATGTCGCCATTGGCGGTGGTGGTTTTGTGTCTGGGTTAATTCCCAGCGCGGTTGAGCCCGATCTACTCTATGCTCGTACCGACGTTGGTGGCGCCTACCGTTGGAACGTTCAAACGGGTCGTTGGTTGCCGCTACTCGATTGGGTTTCGGCAGATGAGCTCGGCTTTTTAGGCACAGAGTCTCTGGCTATTGACGAGGCGTCTCCCAATAACGTCTACATTTTGGCAGGCATTAGCTATTTTAATAGCGGCCGAACTGCCATTCTAAAGTCTAGCGACTACGGTGAAACATTTTCCGTTATTGACGTGAGTACTCAGTTCAAGGCTCATGGGAATGGCATGGGACGTCAAACCGGCGAAAAGCTTCAGGTCGATCCCAACAGTAATAATGTGTTGTATACCGGTACTCGCTGGAATGGCATGTTTAAAAGTACCGACTTTGGCGAAACGTGGAGCCAGCTGAGTGGCTACCCGCTGAGTACCACCTCTAACGAGAATGGGGTGAGTTTTGTTGTTTTGGACTCAGCCTCAACCAACAGTGCCACGCAAACCCTCTATGTAGGTGCCTCGCAGTTTAATAACAACTTGTATGTTTCTCGTGATGCTGGCGCCAGTTTTACTGAAATTACCGGAGGTCCCACACAATTAATGCCTGCCCGTGCAGAGCTGTCGGATGATGGGTATTTATACATAACCTACGGTGATGGCGGCGGCCCTCACGGCCACTGGGCCTTACCCGAGCCGATGGAGTTAGGTGAGGTATGGAAGTACAACACCGCAAATGGTGCGTGGACAAATATTACCCCGCCGGGCTTTACCCGTCCTTTTGGTGATATCAGTATTGATCCGAATAATTCACAGCGAATCGTGTTGTCCACCATGAATACTTGGCTGGAGCAAACTATAGGAGCCTACGGTGATAGGTTCTTAATCACAAACGATGGTGGCGCCACATGGACAGACGTCGTTGAACGAGGCTTCGCGCTAAATACTGATGGTAACGACTGGATCAACGGTAATGCTATTCATTGGACGGGGTCTATCGAATTTAATCCATTTAACACCAGCCAAGTTTGGGTTACATCGGGTAATGGTATTTTTAAAACTGACAATATCGATGCCGCTACTACAGTTTGGGACTTTACCGTACGTGGTTTTGAAGAAACGGTACCTCTTGGTCTAGTGAGTATAGAAGGCGGACCGCTTGTATCTGTTATTGGTGACTATGATGGTTTTGTCCATCACGACATTCGTGAATATGCGCCTATCCACGAGCCGCGTATGGGAACCACAACAGGTCTTTCGGTGGCACCTCAAAACCCCGAGGTGATGGCTCGAGTGGGTACTGAGCTATATTACTCAACCGATATGGGGAATAGTTGGACGCAAACTGAGAGCATTAACGGTGAGAAGGGCCAAGTGGCAGTCTCTGGTGATGGCTCTGTATTACTGCACAGTCCGGACGCTTCCGGTACTAGCTATCGCTCAACCGACTTTGGGTCCAGCTGGTCTGTGGTCTCGGGTTTAAGTATTAATGACGCTCGTCCTATACCAGACTCCGTGAATCCTAATGTCTTTTATGCCTATGATCCCAGTGGCAGCCTTTGGAAAAGTAGTGACAAAGGTGCCTCATTTAGCAATGTGGGTAACGTTACTAACAACGGTTCCAAGCGATTGGCAACGACACCTGGGGTAGAAGGACATTTGTGGGTTGCACTTTATTGGGGTGGTATACAGCGCTCTACCGATGGCGGCGCGACTTGGAGCCAGCTAAGCGGTATAAACTACTGTGAAGCGGTGGGTTTGGGGAAAGCCGCACCTGGTAACGATTATCCAACACTGTATATTTGGGGGACCGTAGACAGCGTGCGCGGACTCTATCGTTCATTGGATCAAGGGATTAGTTGGGTGCGTGTTAACGATGACGCACATGAATTTGGTGGCCCTGCGAATGGTGAATTTGTTGTGGGTGACCTAAATGTTTATGGTCGTGTTTACATGAGTACGGCTGGTCGAGGCATTGTGTTTGGTGAGCCAGTGGGAGGCTCCAGCTCCTCAAGCTCCAGCAGTTCTTCAAGCTCCAGCAGTTCCTCAAGTTCAAGTAGTTCGTCAAGCTCTAGCAGTTCTTCTAGTTCTTCTAGTTCTTCTAGCTCTTCTAGTTCTTCTAGTTCTTCTAGTTCTAGTAGTAGCTCGTCCTCATCCTCCAGCAGTTCGGGAGGCCAATGCAATAGCTATTGCGACTGGTACGGAGAAATTCGTCCTCTATGTGCTAATCAAGACAGTGGTTGGGGATGGGAAAATAATGAAAGCTGTATTGGCGCAAGCACCTGCGAAGACCAGTGGGGAGGTGGGGGCGTTGTTAATGATTGCTCCTCGTCCAGTAGTTCTTCGTCTAGCTCTTCGAGTTCTAGCTCAAGCTCAAGTTCTTCCAGTTCAAGCTCCAGCTCTTCGAGCTCAAGCTCAAGCTCTTCCAGTTCAAGCTCAAGCAGTTCTTCTTCGAGTTCTGGCAGCTCATCGGGGGGAGCTAACGTTGTCGAGTGTGAGGTGAGTAACATTAATCATTGGGGGTCGGGTTATCAGCTCGATATTAGTGTAAGTAACGCCGGAACAGCAGATATTAGTGCTTGGACAATTGCCTTGAACTTTGACGAGGCTCCGCAAGTAACCAGCAGTTGGAATGTTGACCTTTCCACTTCAGGGAATGTTGTCACAGCCAATAATATTGGCTGGAATGGCCGGTTGGCACCAGGGCAATCAACCAGTTTTGGTTTCCAGGGAAGTTCAGACGACAGCTTTACGCCGCCAAGTTGCGGTGCGGTTCAGTAAACAGAGATAGATTTTGTAGTGAGGTAGTACTGGCCTCTCCTTGTGAGGGGCTTTTTTTTGCGCTGAAAAAAGTTACCATCTGTAGGGTGATATTACGCCGCTTACGGTTAAAATGGTCTACAAGATATTTCTAATCGTTCTAACGCTTTGGACTTCCAGCGGATGCCAAGAGCTGGCTTCTGTTGTATGTTTTTCTGTTAATTGGCGCCTAGAATGCGCTACACTTTTTACGTTGTTAAATCTACATTCGAAATTTCTTGCTCTTACCTGTAAATTAGCCGCTAGTCAGTGTGTTTCGTGTGTTACTGTGGTCAGCCACGGGCTTACGCTCGCAGTCTAAGGCCAGTCATATGAGTATTGGATATCAATTGCTAAATTGTTCAAATAAGGGAGAGGGCATTTTTGCCACAAAACGTTTTCACGCCGATGATGTCGTTATGATAGGGGTAATCGAAAATGAGAATGTTCATAAAAATCATTCCCATGCATCTCAAATGGGTGAACACAAGTATGTATTACACGGCGGTAAAATAACTAAAGTCAATCATTCGTGTAGCCCAAACTGCGGCATTAAACTCAACGCTACTGGAGCTCACGATTTTGTTGCAATGCAGACAATCGAAATTGGCGACGAAGTAACATTCGATTATGCTATGAGAAATTATAACGTTGAATATTTTCCTGCAAGTTGTTGTTGCGGAGCCAAGAATTGCAGAGGCAGTATAACCGGTTGGAAAGACCTCCCCTCCAGCTTCAAGTCTGACTACCAAGGGTTTGTGGCGCCATATCTATTGGAAATAGATAGAAATGCGCTTAACTCTTAAGCCAAATAAGCCAAATCAGAATTTTACCCACATGAGTCGTTATTAAGCTAACAGGTAGCTCTCTATTATTTCAGGCGGGTAAGCGTCCAACATACCATCGCAATCGGTAAAAAAGCTTGCTTCATCTGTCATGGTAACGGTTAAGGAAATCGCTAACAGCAAGCACATATGGAGAGGCTCTTAATACGGCCTCTCCACTGACGACGTGCTTTTCTGCATTTTAGGATCACTAGATATTCATCGTTCCGATTTTGAATGATTCTATCCTCATAGTTTGTAAGCAGCCTGTTACCGGGAGCCGTAAGGGTGAAAGTTACGCTACATGTCATTGTGGCGGATAAAAAATGCGCCATCGTTACTACGGCTCTTATTATTATGTTGTTTTCTATATCTCAGTATATGGCGTAGGTGAGGTTGGTGATGCTTACACTATACTTGTTTTTCCCATCTTGGTTGGCCAGATGACCTTCGTACGATTTAATCCGTAACTCAGTTGAATACGGCCAGCAATTTAGATACTGGTACTTGTCGTTTAGCCGTTATTTCAAAACTTGGATTTTTAGAATGCTTTATTGGTTGGTTCGGCTTTATGAATATTTCTGTTATGGCGACGGCATTGCAAGTTTGATACAGGTTGAAGGCTAAGAAATATGATGACTTACGGAGGCGTAGAAAAGGATTTTCATAAAACCACGAAGCGGGAGTGTGCCAAAAACTTAAAGGTGGCGCCAATCTTGTTTAATTTACTGTATTCATAAAATGATTTGTTTCCAAAGGATTATGCTTTTGAGTATGCTACCGTCGGGAATTGCAAAGGAGATGAAAAATGTCTAGACTTTTACAAACTTTGGCTGTACAGTTGCCGCCAGCTAGAAAGAAAGCCTACCATTTATATCCTACATTTCGTTGTATTATTCGTAACACCTCGTCCTGCAGTTTCTAAGTTAAAGTCAATATTTCCATGCTATTCAAGCCTATTGCAGGCGCTTCTATCATTTTTTGGGATGTTATTATGTCTAATACTGTTAAAGGAACCGTTAAGTGGTTCAACGAATCTAAAGGTTTTGGTTTTATTGAGCAAGAGTCTGGTCCAGACGTTTTTGCTCATTTCAGTGCTATTGCTAGCTCGGGCTTTAAAACCCTTGCTGAAGGACAGCAGGTTGAGTTTACTCTCAGCCAGGGCCAGAAAGGCCCCCAAGCAGAAAATATTGTTGCTCTTTAAGCCAAGCGTTTAAGAGTACTTAAAAAGCGAGCCTACGGGCTCGTTTTTTTTTGAGTATTTTGTGTGTGTTTAACCTTATGCTCGGCAGTGAGTAAACATTGGGTATTGTGCTGTTGTGAGCTTTTTACGGGTAGGTTCGCACAAATGCATATTGACTTGGCGCTGCGCTTATTCAACAGTCGCTATCGGTTGTTGAGCGCGATAAATTAACAATACAATCTGTTCAGAGGCTCTGCTCTGGTTAAGTCTAAGGCTTCTGCGTCTAGACCCTTCAAGCTTAATAATAGCTGTCGATATTCGTGCTATGCGTCACCGCTTTCACCTCTTAATCAGTGCTTTCTAGTGTGGCTTTCTAGTTCCAATAAACCACAATATTGTCGCAGTGTCCTGGAAAGAGCATCCACTCCAATGTTAAGTAGCGCTGCAATAGCAACCACCAGTAGTGCTTTGTCATAGCGCAGCTCCTCGAAGGCCGAATCGATATAAAAGCCGAGGGTGGTGACCCCCAATAAACCAAGTATTGCCGATTCCCGCATGATAACTTCCCATCGATAGAGTAGCAGTGCGATGAGCCGCGGGTACAGACGTGGGGTAAGCTCATAACTGTATAGATTAAAGCCGTGGGTTGCGTCGGCACGCAGGGCTAGCTGCTGGCTTTCCCTCGCCAGCAAATAGCCGATTAGGCCGCTATTGTGTATGGCTAGGGCAAGAATGGCGGGTAGGGCAGATGGGCCAAATATCAGCAACAGTATAAAGGCGAGTACCAACTCGGGTGTAGATCGCAATATGAGTAAAAGGCCATGACCGGCACTTGCCCAGCGACCGACGAGCAGCGGGCTGGCAAGCGGATAGAGGAGCAGCACCAAAATACCGGTTAGCACAAGGGCTATCAGTGACAGTACTATGGTGTAGGTAGTTGCGGGCAATACGACATGTAGCAGTTCTTGTGAATACCAGTGAGCAGCGGCGAGCCAGTCGCCTTGTAAAAGAGCTTTGGGCCAAATATCAACACGGATAAACTGCCAAAAATACTGACCATTGACGGGCCCAGAATTGGGCAGTAAAAAAAATGCTGCTAGGCAGTAGAGAGGCACCAACTTCCATTTAAGCCACCAGCGTAGGCTTGCAATAAGGCCGTAAAATATCCACAGCAAGCAGGCGGCTTCGGAGTATTGCCCTTGTTTGAAGGCGGTTTCGAAATAGAAACCTAGGGTGGGTAAACCAATAAAGCCCAGTATGGTAGCCGAGCGTAAAGCACATTCAAAACGGTAGCGAATATAGCTGCATAGCTGAGGTAGGCTTTGCGCAAAAAGGGTGTAGAACCAGCGACTAATGCCCCCCCCTATTTGCGTTATGGTTTGCAACGGGAGGGGTGATTGCTGTTCAAATATTTCAGCGAAAACTTTGGCAAAAATACCTGCGTAGGGTATTGCGATGGCGAGAATGCCAGTTAGAGCTGAAAGCCCAAAAATTTGCATAAAAATCAAGGCCCAGAACAATTCATGTACTGAGCGAATACTAGCGCAAAAGATGCGAACGCTTCGGTGTCGAAATAGAACAACGAGTAGCAGGCCTGCGAATACCGAAAGCGAAACGGCAGTAAACGCGAAGGCAAGGGTGTGCAAAATGGCAGAGCCTAAGCTCGACCAATTGTACCAGTGTGGACTTGCTAAACCTTTTAGCAGCCGCCACAGCTCTTGGCCGGGTTCTGATGGGTAAATTTGCAGATCGGCAAATGGCAGGCAAGCCAGTGCAGCGATCACAAAGCCAAAGCTGAGCTGGACAAAGGGGCGGCCAGAAAACGGCAGTGTTGAAGAGAGGTGCTTATTCACCGAGGTAAAAGCGATGCACTTGTTCGCTGTTAAGAGTGCTTGCGGGTTGGTCGAAGACAATTTTACCAGCTCGCAGGCCAACAATGCGATTGAAAGCGCTTAACGCGAGTTCTGGATTGTGGAGGGCAACAACCGCACTGCGATGTTGCTTGAGTATGTGGATGAGCAGTTGCTGGCCTTGATTGACATCTAAGCTCGATACGGGCTCATCCCCCATAAAAATCGTTTGTTTACGGTACAGGGCGCGAGCAAGAGCAACACGTTGACGCTCTCCGCCGGAAAGTTGAGTGATGGGTTTATGCAGCAGTTTATCTAGGCCCAATGGTTGGGCCATTTCGCTTATGGCTTTGTGGTGGGACGCGAGGGGTTTTAGCAGGTTCCATAGGTTGTAAAGGCTGGAGTGGTTTTCTAACTGTCCCATATAAATATTGTGATACACCGATAGCGTGTCTACTAGGCCAAGCTGTTGGGGGCAAAGAGCAGTCGTGTTTCGCAATTGTTTATGAAGAGCCATCAGTAGTGTAGATTTGCCTGCTCCACTAGGACCAATAAGCGCAATTTTTTCACCTTCCGTAAAGCGCAAGCTCACTTTTTGCAAAATGGTTTGTTCGCCAATAAGGCAGTCTTGGTCACTAAATTCTAACAGGCTAACACTCATTGAATAAGGCCGATGGCTCGCGCGGTTTTTTCTATAGCCTCGTAATCGCTGTTATCTGCGGGTACAAATGATTTGCGAGGAAAAGCTGCGAGTAGCTCGACATCACTCATATTGAGCAGCGCTGCACGTACCTGTTGAGTGAAGCCCTCGCCGTAGTCTTTGTCGACGTCTCCGCGAATTGTCCATTGGTAGTCTGGGTAATTGGGAATTTCCCAAATAACATTCAGCTTTTTGGGGTCAATTTTGCCTGCGGCTAGCTCCGTCTCCCATACCAAATAGTTGACTGCTCCAACTTGATAGGCTCCTGCTTGAACTTGCGCAATGGTCATACTGTGGTCTCCTGAAAAGCCAACGCGGGGAAATAGTTTATCGGGTGCTTTGCCGTAGTGCTTTCGAATGTAATATTCGGGCATTAGTCGGCCAGAGGTTGAACCTTTTGAACCAAAGGTAAAGGTAAAGTCTTTAATGCCTACTGGAAACGCTTTGCTGGGTTTTAGCCCGGTGCTGTGGTGGGCGATGATATAGGTTTTAAAAAATTGGTCTTCAAAGCCTTGAGCCAGTGCTTGGGAGCCGGGTACTTGAATACGTGCTTGTACGCCGGAGAGCCCGCCAAACCATGCTAGCTGAACCTGTTTGTTACGAAATGCCGTTATGGCTGCGGCATAGGATTTGACCGGTAAATAGCGTACCTCTCGGCCTAATTTTTCTTCTAGGTAAGTAGCTATTTTACTAAAACGCTCTACTAAGCGAGATTCATCTTCGTCGGGAATGGCGGTGAAGGTGAAAACTTGAGTTTCAGCCGCATAGGTATTGGTGGTTAGTAAAAAAGTCATCGCAAATATTGTTGCGACAGCAGTGAGTATTCTCATGCCCCTTGCTCCTGTAAAAATTGAAGGACTTGTTGTGGTCTACCACGAAAAATAACGCGGTCTTGTTTTTGTTTAATTTGGTAGTTGTACATTGGGTCATAATAGTCGCGTAATAATACTTCAATCCAAACTTTGTGTTCACGATTATCACCCTCTCTATGTTTCAGTAGAGCGGTTTCGAGTTGCGTATTGAGCGCCGAAAAGCGCGTGTCGCCAAGACGTCGCTGAATGTTTTTTAGCGATTGTTGAAGCTCGGTAGCAAAATGCTCAAAACCGGCTTGCGCCCCAAGGGTTTGTTGGCAGTCTTGAAGATTCTGCAATATGTAGTTGTTAAAGGAATGATCTATGCGCTCTTCTAGAGTGGTTTCTACCAGCACTAAAGGTGCCTTTGTCATGGCCGCGTGCAGGGCCAGAGGAATGCACATACGGCCAATTAAATGACTCTCGTCTTCAAGAACTAAGGGAGTATTGGGGTGGTGGTGGGTGTGTTTGAGCAGGGCTATGGCGAGTTGATGTTCAAAGTTTATTTGTGAGGGCTGTCCGCCCATACGTTTTCCAAAAGCGCTACCGCGATGATGGGCCATGCCTTCTAAATCTGCGCTGTGGGGGATATGGCTTAACAGCTTTGTTTTTGCTGAGCCCGTGTGTCCCCCTAGGATGAGTAAACGATGTGTCTTCGGTGCTTCTTCTAGAGTGCTGAGTAGGTAGCGTCGCATGGCTTTATAGCCACCGCTTATACGCGGGTATTGGCAACCAGCATCGGCCAACCATTGTTGGCAAATTTGTGAACGCAAACCGCCGCGAAAACAAAACAAATAGCCATGCGGGTTTTGCTTGGCAAATGTGCGCCATGCTTCCACTCGTTTCTGCTTTACTTGCCCAGTGACGAGTCGGTGGCCTAATTCAATAGCCGCTTGCTGCCCTTGTTGTTTGTAACATGTGCCGACTTCTGCCCGTTCGCTATCATTCATTAGCGGTAAGCTTTGAGCCTCGGGAAAGCTACCGCGAATAAACTCCACGGGTGCCCGTGTGTCGATGAGCGGGGCATCGGCAAGAAAAAGTGCTTTGTAATCGTTGGTGTCGGTCACGATTTTATCTCTACGCGGGGGCCGCTTGTATAGGGGTGTAAACGTCCTATTACTTGAGCGTCAATATCAGCCAAGGAGAGCAGCGTTTCTATATCTTGCTGCCCATGGGGTTCCACGGCAATTAACAGACCGCCGCTGGTTTGTGGGTCACACAGAATATTTTTTTGCTCCTCGCTTAAAGCGGCTACCTTTTCGCCATAGCTTTCAAAATTCCGCAGGGTGCCGCCCGGAACACAGCCCATGTTGAGATAGTCCTTAACGGGTTCAAGCACGGGTATTGCGTGGTAGTCGATTCGGGCTTTGAGTTCGCTACCTTCACACACTTCAAGGAGGTGGCCGAGTAAGCCGAAACCGGTGACGTCGGTAATGGCGGTGACGGCAGGGTGTTTGGCCAGCTTACTGCCTACATCGTTGAGTTTACACATCCAGTCTCTTGCCAGAAATTCATGCTCGGAGCGCAACTTCTTTTGTTTTTGGGCGGTTGTGAGGACGCCGATACCTAATGGTTTTGTAAGGTAGAGCAATGAGCCCGCTGTCGCCGAGGCATTTCTTTGAAGGTGTTGTTTGGGAACGCGGCCGGTAACCGCCAAGCCAAAGATGGGTTCGGGGGAGTCAATGCTGTGCCCTCCCGCCAGTTGTATACCGGCATCGGCACAGGCTTTCCTGCCGCCATCAATCACCTGCGCAGCCACTTCTGGGGGAAGGGTGTTCACTGGCCACCCTAAGATGGCAATGGCCATAATGGGGCTGCCGCCCATCGCGTAAATGTCACTGATGGCGTTGGTGGCGGCTATACGACCAAAATCAAAGGGGTCGTCGGCAATGGGCATGAAAAAATCGGTGGTGGATAGAATGACTTCACCATTCCCTAGGTCGTACGCAGCTGCATCGTCGCGGGTGCTATTACCTACCAGCAGCGCGGGATCCTTTGGAAACGGGTTAGCTCCGCTCAATATCTGATCGAGTATCGCCGGGGAAATTTTACAGCCGCACCCGGCGCCATGGCTAAATTCGGTGAGTTTAATAGGTTTGTTCATAGGTAGGCTGCCACCGATTGTACTTGGAGGCGGCATGATAAGTATTTTGGCTGTACTTGTCACAGCTAGTGGTCAAAAGTGGGGCTAAAAGTTCATTGCATTGATACGTGGGCGTGGATTAGTGAGGGGGAAGCGGTTGGTATCATGGTGCGGTTTTGTTGGTTGGGTCACCTGCGTCAAGGGTTTGTGAGATGAGGGTGTTAAGTTCGGGAATGCACGAGCCGCAATTGCTGCCGCAGTGTAGGGTTTCGGCCAAAGCTTGTTGGCTGTGGGCTCCGGCATTGATGGCTTCCCGGAGAGTGTTCTCACCTACTTGAAAACATGAACACACAATTTTCCCGAGGTCTTTGGCATCATCGTTGGCCGCTCCGGCAAGAAGAGCAAAGCGGGTGTCGCTGTTGCACAAGGTTCCGAGCTGTGCTTCGAGCCAAAGGTTTTCGTGCCGCAGAGGACGTTCTTGTGTTGATACCAGCAGAGCGATTGCGAGTTGGTCCTCTATATAGCCCATTGCTCGGTAATGATGGTTGTCTGAATCGTGTAATTCGCTCCACTGCTCTACTTGCGGATATTGTTGTCGAATCCACTGTGGCCAGTTGTCAGGTACTGAGGTATCGGCAATTCTATATTTAAAGCCATTGGCTAGGGTAATTTTACTCCAATAGTCGCTGATGGGAGATTGCTCAATGGTAGAGAGCAGTAGGCCCTGCCATTTCGCTTTGTAGGGGGTGACGGCTACGGGCGTATGCTTAAATTCGGGTTGCCCGCATAAGGGATCGGTAATGTCATTGATCAAGGCGCCGGCCCGGCTACTTGACGCGTAGTTATTATTCCAGTGCATGGGAACAAAGATTTCGCCAACACGCACGGTATTGCTGATATTAATTCGCGCAAGGTAGCGGGCGCCACGGTTGTTAAGCTCCACTAAGTCATGGTCTTCAAGTGCATGGCGGTGGGCGTCTGCCGGGTGCATGTCGACAAAAGCCTCGTTGCAATGAGCCATGAGTTTTGCCGTACTGGCTGTTCGGGCCATGGTATGCCACTGGTCTCGGATACGGCCGGTATTCATAATGAGTTGGCCGTTCTTAGGTGCTTTTTTCGGAAACTGCGCGCTAACGGCGACGAAGTTGGCTTTGCCGTCCGGCGTATAGAACTGGCTGTTTTTAAATAAACGCGGTATGCCTGAGCCGGAGTTTTTATCTATGGGCCAGAAGGTCGGTTTAAAGTTAAAGTAATCGTAATCGCTAATCGTTTGCAAGGCGGAAATATCGAAACAGCGGGCGTTTGGGTGTGTGTTGTCTTGGCAGTTTTCATAACCGGATAGGGCCGCATGCTCGCGGAATATGTCTGCAGGTGAGGTGTAGTTAAAGCTCTCTCTAAAACCCAATTGCTGTGCAAATGCACTAATAATTTCCCAATCGTCTTTCGCTTCTCCCGGCGCGGGTAAAAAGCCTTTTTGCAGGGAGATACAGCGTTCTGAGTTGGTGACAGTGCCGGTTTTTTCTCCCCACGTGGTTGCAGGGAAAACAACATCGGCTTCGCGCACGGTGTCGGTATTGGCCATACAGTCGCTAACGATGACAAGCTCGCAGCGACGCAGTGCATCGCGAACAAAATTGGCGTCGGGCATCGTGACAACGGGATTGGTAGCCATAATCCAAATGGCTTTTATTTTTCCACTGTGTACGGCTTTAAACAGTTCGACGGCCTTTAAGCCTTCTTCTTGACTTATGTTCGGTGCCTTCCAAAATCGTTGCACACGACTTAAGGCCGCTGCGTCGCCGAAATTCATATGGGCGGCGAGTTGGTTGGCTAAGCCGCCAACTTCACGCCCCCCCATTGCGTTGGGTTGTCCTGTGATTGAAAAAGGGCTGGCACCGGGCTTGCCGATTTTCCCGCTTGCCAAGTGGCAATTAATAATGGCGTTGCCCTTATCCACGCCCGACGACGATTGATTAATGCCTTGAGAGAAAACGCTGACGACTTTCTGCTGCTTTGCAAACAGTGCGTATACGGATTCCAATGTTTGTCTATTGAGATCACAGAGATGGGCTGCTTGATGGGTGCCGCCGACTTGAGCCTGTGCGGCGCTTAGCGCTTCATTAAAATGGTTACTGTGCTGTTCAATAAAGTGATTGTCGAGAGCTTGATGGCTGGCTAGGTAGGCGAGTAAACCATTAAAAAAGAAGGCATCGGCGCCAGGGCGAATAGCCAAGTGTATATCGGCAATATCACAGCTTGGGGTGCGTCGCGGGTCAATGACGACAATGGTCATTTCTGGACGTTGCTGCTTGGCTTTAGCAATGCGCTGGTATATTACGGGGTGGGTATAGGCCATATTAGAGCCTACTAGCAGTAACAGATCGCATTGTTCTAAATCGTCGTAACATCCGGGCACGAGATCTTCTCCAAATGCTCGCTTGTGAGCGACAACGGCGGAGGCCATGCATAAGCGTGAATTGGTGTCGATGTTGGAGCTACCGATAAAACCTTTCATTAACTTATTGGCAACGTAATAGTCTTCAGTAAGCAGTTGCCCGGAAACGTAGAAGGCCACGGAATCGGGCCCATGTTGATCAACAATGGCCTTAAAACGATCGGCGCTATAGTGTAAGGCGCTTTCCCAGCTGCTGGGCTTACCTTTAAGCAAGGGGGTGTATAAACGTTTGTCGCTAGCTTGGGATTCATGTAGGGCGGAGCCTTTTACACATAGCCGGCCGGAATTGGCCGGGTGATGTGGGTCTCCTTGCACCGACACAAGCTTGTTATTTTCGAGGGTGGCAGTTACGCCACAACCAACCCCGCAATAGCAGCAGGTGGTATTAACCGTTTTTGTAGACGACGTGCTAGCGATTAGGCTGGTATTCATAGGTATTCACTTTGATTTGGAGGGAGCCACTATTCGTTGTGTGTGGGCTTGTTATATTGGTGGCGGTAGAGCCTCTAAGCGGCCTGTATTTGGCTTTTATTGGGGTCGGGTTTATGTTGTGTGTCGAGATGTGGGCAGTAAGCTTGACCGAATATCAGTTGCGGGACATATTCGCGGATGTTCACAGCTTTCTGCATAAGGTCGAAATAAAATTGTCCATCTCGGGTGTCGCCAAATAGCACTACACCCACGATGCGATTGTCGTCGAGTAATAGCTTGCGATACACTTTGTTGGCCGGGTCTTGCATCACCAGTTCGCGATGATGTGGCTGAGTTAAGTATTGTCCTGCGGAAAATAACTGTACTCCGGAAACTTTTAGTTTTGTCGCTACCGGCTTGTTGCGGAACGGTGTTGGTGTTTGCTTGCATAATCTATTGGCCAAGCTGCTACATTGCTGCCATATGGGCTCAACCAAGCCAAAGGTGTGGCCATCATGCTCACAGCACTCCCCAACAGCACTAATATTGGGGTGTGAAGTTTGCAAAAAATCATTCACAACAATGGCTTTGTTAACGTGTAATCCGGCCTCACTGGCAAGCTCGCTGTTGGGGCTTATGCCGGTAGCGATAATGGCTAAGTCGCAGGTAATGCGTTCGCCGCTTTTTAAGCTTGCACTAGCCAGTTGCGGGTCTGTTTCAGAACGATGCGTGGTTGAGGGGAGGCTATTAAATTGCTCAACTTCATCGTTCAAACGAAATTCAATATTCATGGAGTGCATGAGCTCTTTTAATAGGCTTGCTGCAGGCTCATCTAACTGTCGGTTTAACAGCCACGCTGAACGGTGGATGAGCGTTACCTTAATATCGTTTTGTGCAAGACCGTAAGCCGCTTCGAGGCCGAGTAATCCTCCGCCTATGACGATGGCATGCTGGCAGTGTTCACTCGCGCGGATAATAGTGTTGACGTCGTGCAGTGTGCGAAAGGAATGGATGTTTTTTAGGTGCTGATGACGCGCAGGAATTTTACTTGGAGTCGAGCCAGTAGCGATAACCAGCTCATCGTAGTGCATCGTTTTTCCATTACTGAGGGTGATGCGGTTATCGTGTCTTTGAATGCTGTCGACACGGACACCGCCAATAAAGCGCATACCCTGCTCTTCATACCAGACTGCATTTTTTTGAATAATACTTTGATGGGCGAGTTCGCCGGCGAGCACTGGTGAGAGCATAATACGGTTATAGCTGCCCTCAACCTCTTCTCCAATGATACTGATATCATACTGATCGGCAGCGCATTTCATCAGTTCATCGACTAGTCTGCCTGCAGCCATGCCGTTGCCAGCAATGATAAGCTTGGGTTTTTGTGCATCGGTTATAGGCATTGAGCGACTTCTCACACTGATTGGCCTTTTATCGAGCACCGTGATAACGGGTTATTGGTAGTTTCGATTCGAGAGCAGCGGCTATTTAGGGCCTTATCATTGGGATCTCGCGTTTCACGCAAGTGGTGTCGGAGTTGGGCATGTAAAAGGTTTGTTGTGCAATATAAGTGTGCGCTTTCTGTTTGGTTGTTGGTAGTTGTGTTAGACACAGTTTTTCCTTTTATCTTAATTGCACCAATATGGCACAAAAACACCTTTAAACCGCTACATGTTCT
>Ga0065722_104389_pt1 | contig 18271 bp, 4 predicted proteins | sample BansetMetagenome_FD_59109 | JGI IMG/M metagenome (GOLD analysis project Ga0065722, IMG submission 59109) | Bankia setacea gill microbial communities from Puget Sound, Washington, USA - Caecum Enriched | ecosystem: Host-associated > Mollusca > Digestive system > Ceca | place: United States... | reverse complement strand
AATTTAAGTTAGCCTGCCATAAAAGTATATTAAATGACTCCCCTAGATCCATGACATATTTAGCGTACTTTGGCGCACAACACGATAATCTGGCGTTGTTTCGACCTAGAAACAGCAAACTTAGTCCTTTAGAATTGCCGCCTCTTAGCACAGTATCGAATATACGCAAATTGAACCACCGAAATTATACGCCAATTAAGATACTGTCCCGACAATTTTTAATTTTTTAAGCGAATTCGATCAATCGGTGAAAGATGTGTGACTTTTCACACTTGGAAATATATTTTTTACATTTATTCTATAACAAAAGAACTTAGCTGACCGAACAGGAATTTAGCCGAAAAAGGATACAATGAAAATAGGTATGGTGACGACCTCCCATAATTACCAGTATCTTTTATAAAGCAATAAACACGAGGAAATTGTGCAGCGAAGCTATAAATATACCACCCTATTAGGTGGTTAAAGTGTGCACAGCAATGGTAGAGATAAAAATTAAGAAACATATAACGAATAACGAATAACAAACGCTAAATTACCGCCAACCGGTGAGCTCACAAAACATTTTATATCGCCTTTAATATGGTAGCGATAAGCTCAGTAGCGCTGGCTAAATAGTGTGACGAATAATAGCAAAACTTTTTTACGTGCTCTAGAGGAAGTAATTTTCCCCGCAGTGGCACTAGGATTCTTGTGCAACAAAAGGCGACTACTCATTAGTAAAAAACAGATAATGCCCTATTTATTATCGCCTTACGCAATATTTCTTAACCCTTTTTTTTAGCAAAAACAATAGTTTGCCAAAAAACCACTTTATTTTATTCATAAAACGTAAAATAAATGTGAAATTTCATATTTATGAAACCGTATCGAGTGAATATATGCATTCGTCAAAAGATACTGTTTTTGTACAGAAACTTTCGATTAACATCGCATATATACGAGCAGCTTTTCCGAAAATCAAAGATTAACAACAGTGGCAAACATTATTATTACTTGGTAGACAATCTCATGAGAGTTATGGGCAGGTGAATTAGATATGGAATACGACAGTTTTTACTTATCAGAACAGGCGACTATCAACTATTTACTCTGCACGCGCCGAAAATCCACTCCAAACAAAGTCGCCTACACTTTTCTAGAAAAAGGAGAAGAAGAGACTGCAACAATCACCTACGAACAGCTTTACGAGCAAGCTGGACACGTCGCGAGAGAATTACACGCTAATGGAGTTCGACCAGGGGAGCGAGCACTGCTACTATTTCCTTCGTGCATAGAATACGTTGTTGCGTTTTTAGGCTGCTTACGTGCTGCGGTAATCGCTGTGCCACTTTTTCCACCGCAGTCACAAAAAAATAGCCAATTTAGAATGGAAACTGTGTCACTCGACTGTTCAGCAGCGGCCATTTTAACAACTTCGCCGACCTATGATTCAATGCAAAGCTGGCTTGAATCATCTAATGTCCTCAAAAACCTACCATGCGTCTTTCCAGACAAACTCGAACAATCCAAGCCCTCTAGCTGGCTTGAGCCGAGAGTTATTCCAGAGACCATTGCATTCCTCCAATACACCTCCGGCTCTACGGGGGCTCCCAAGGGAGTAGTCGTTACCCACAGAAACCTAGTACACAATGAAGAGTGTTTACGCCAAGCTCTACAACATGATGAAAATAGTAATATTGCTTCTTGGTTACCCATTTTTCATGACATGGGACTAATCGGTAATATTCTGCAGACCATCTATGTGGGTGCTCACTGTGTATTTATGCCGCCCATCGCTTTTGTACAAAAGCCGATCCGCTGGCTTAATGCTATCACTAAGTACCGATGTCAAACATCAATGGCACCAAATTTTGCATACGATCTATGCTGTGAAAGGGTTTCAGAGCAAGACAAAAAAAAACTGGACTTAAGCTGTTGGCAATCCGCGCTGAATGGCTCGGAGCCTGTTCGATACGAAACACTCGAACGCTTCGCAAAGTACTTTGCAGATTGTGGCTTTGATTACAAAACCCTATACCCTGGGTATGGGCTTGCAGAATCGACGTTAATGGTGACTTCACCGCGGGTGGAGGAGAGCTACCATCATTTAAGTGTTTCAGCAAAAGAACTATCTGAGAATAAAGTTGCCCCACGGCGCTCAGAAAACAACGGCACTGTGGAGTTAGCCGCATCTGGAAGGGTCTGGTGTAACACCGACCTCGCAATCGTTAACCCATCAACTCTTGAACGATGCTCAAACGATGAGATTGGGGAAATATGGGTGCACAGTGCGAGTGTGGCAAGAGGTTACTGGAACAATACCGCCGCCACAGAAGAAACCTTCTGCGCACAAATTTATAACGATAGCGACCGACGATTTTTTATGCGCACAGGCGACCTTGGATTCCTAAAAAATGAGCACCTTTATGTCACAGGCAGGCACAAAGAACTCGTGCTTATTCGCGGACAAAATTACTATCCACAAGATATTGAACGTAGCATCCAAAATAGCAACGAAGCTTTTGTTGTTAACGGCGGCGCTGCCTTTTCTCTTGATGCGTCCGGGGAAGAAAAACTAATTGTCGTTCAAGAAATAAAACGTACGGCTCTACGTAAGCTAAACATAGAAGCAGTGGTGGCCGATGCTTACAAAGCCATATCAGCTGAACATGAGTTAAAGTTACACTGTATATGTCTACTAAAGCCCGCGAGATTGTCAAAAACCTCCAGTGGCAAGATACAGCGTCGCGCTATGAAAGCTAAGTATTTGGCCAGCGAACTCGAACCGATTATCATTCACCACTATACCTCCGACGACCTAGCTCCAGCGCATATTGAGCCATTCAATTTTAAACGACTTGAAAATAAGACGATAAAGGAAAAAGTCGACGCAGTAAGCGGCTATTTAGTCAACCTTATTGCCTCGGTAGCACAAGTTACAACTTCAGATATGCAGGGGGATAGCGAGCTGGTGGAAATCGGCTTGGACTCGATGTCGCTAGTAAATCTTCAACACTTGATCGTTGAAAACTTCTGCTTGGTAGAAAGCGAGTCAAATACAGAAATTAGTAGCGACCTAACGATAGATACACTATCAAATAACATAATTGCTCTCCATGAAAATCAGCTAAGCGGGTCTACAAGAAAGGATGACTACCAAGAATATCTGGAATCTACAAAATTAGGCTCCAGAATATCACTAAATCAAGAGTCACTTTGGCTAGTTCAGTACCTCTACCCTACATCGTATACCCATAACGTCGTAGTTCCCATAGAAATACATAGCGAACTAAAATTAGACCTATTCCGGGAAACCCTGAGTGAGATCATACAAGCCGAGGAGGTCTTTAGAAAAGCCTACCAGCAAAATGAATCTGGCGTTAACGCAATAGAAAACAACATCTACCCGCATCTAGATTCTATAGACTGTCGCGACTGGACAGATGATGAAATAGCCACCGTAATCGACAAGTTTTGGAAGCGACCATTTAAACTAGAAACGGAGGTTCCCGCCAGATTTATACTTATAAGAAAGGAGAGTGGTCATATTTTTGTCCCAGTAATTCATCACATAATAACTGATATGTGGTCGATACTGATTTTTTTAGAAAGGCTGTTCATTTCTTACCAAAATGGAATACATACCGACATTTCTACACACCCTTATTCTAGGTTCGCTTATGAACAGGCCCGGCACCTAGATTCAGATACGGCTCGAAGAGGAGAAGACTTTTGGGTTAATGAGCTAGAAGGTTGTCAAGTTCTTAGGCTGCCAACCTCCGCCAATAAAACAGCTGCCACGCCGTTTAAAGGAAAGAGTATTGGCTTGCAATTTGATAATACGTTAACGCATAGAATTAAATCCGTATCCAAGGATCTTGGTGTTACGCCTTACATATTTTGTTTGTCGTCTCTTAACATTCTTCTTTCTAAGATATCGGGCCAATCTGATTTCGTTATTGGTACGGCAACGGCAGGAAGGAATAGAGCAGCATATAGGGAAACATTGGGTTACTTTGTAAACCCAATCCCCTTGCGCACTACCCTCAACTTATCAGATTCCATTGTGCAATACATTCACGCCACCAAACGCAGAGTTTCCGCATCACTGAGTCACCAGGAAATTCCGTTTCAGCGTATCATTGATATCGCGGGAAAGAATTCTAACGGCACCACGTCCCCCCTGTTCAACGTAATGTTTGCGTATCAAAGTCTCCCTAGGTTAAAGCAGGCCTACCCCCTTGTTCTTGCAAACAGAAGTGTAGAATTTTCTATGGGTGACTTTTCCGTCAGCTCAGTCCCACTCAAAAAACACTGCGCTCAATACCCTGTTACACTTACACTAGTTGAGTCAGACATTGGTTACGATGGGGTAATCGAATTTGATGATGCGATGTTTTCAAATAGCTTCATTGAGAGTTTGGCCGCGGAATATACTCGTGTAATTGACTCTGCCCTTAATACCCCTAACGAGACTATCGCAAAAATTACTGGCTCGAATACAACAGAACATACAGCTTCAACGCCTAGCGATGCCTTCGTACCGATTACAGAATTTTTGGATAGACATTCTCTTACCACTCCAGACGCACTAGCAATAAAAGATAACAGCCATTCATATACATATAGTGATTTTGCAAAAAGGGTTAACCAACTTAGTCATTGGCTACTTGATAAAAAATTCGAAAAGGAGGCTGTCGTAGCCGTACACATGGAAAGAAGTTGTTTGTATTCCGTCGTGATGCAGGCAATTATTCAGTCTGGGCTAACCTACTTACCTCTGGATACTGAATTACCGCCACAACGCTTAGAACATATAATTAGGGATGCGAAGCCTATACTGTTTTTCAATGATGAAAGCAGCAGTGATACCTTACAGAGTATTATCGATGACCTAAAAATCACAGAGAACTTTGACGCAGTAAACCCCGCAAAACTCGACATTGATCAAAAATCGACACAAACGCCAATAATACACATCGCATCAGATCAATTAGCTTACATTATCTATACTTCTGGTTCGACAGGCACACCAAAAGGGGTCCTCTGTACACATCAAGGCCTGCGAAATTGTATCGAACAATGTGCAACCCATTTTGAACTGGATTCAAGACATCGAATGCTGCAATCAGCATCGTATTCATTTGATGCTTCTATTTGGAATTGCTTCTTATGCCTCTATGCGGGGTCATCTCTTATCATCCCAAACCGCTACCAGCTCATTCCGGGACCGGATTTAGTGGGTTTAATCAATAAAGAAAACATCAATTATTGTTTTCTATCGCCAACACTTATGGCCGAGATTGACCCTAGATCAGTGCCGGGCTTAACAAAAGTTGTTGCAGGTGGGGAAGAACTGCAAGGCAAAATTGCTAACAAATGGTTTAGTGAAAACAGGGCTGTTTACAATGCTTACGGGCCCACTGAAACCAGTATATGCGCCACGGTATCAAAATGTACATCTTCCAACTGGGTACCTCATATTGGAAAACCCCTAGAGAATGTAGCATTAATTCTATTGGATGAAGCGTTAGATGAAGTGCCAAACGGCCAAGAGGGAGAAATATATATATCGGGAATTTCATTGGCCAGAGGCTACCTAAACAGTCCTGAGAAGGATCGGAAATCTTTTATTGATCTATCAGACAGTTCGGAAAGTCGAATCCGTTTCTACAAAACCGGTGACAGGGCGGTTTTAGACGAAGATGGAAACCTACACTACAGAGGCCGAAAAGACGGCATGGTCAAAATCGCGGGCCATAGAATTGAGCTTGGTGAAATTCGCAATGTTCTGATCCAACAAATTAATCAAATAGATAACGCTGCTGTCATCGTTAGAAATGAAAAATTGGAATGCTTTTACGTTACCAAGCAGGGAGCCATTGAAGCAACGGAGATTCGTAATAGGCTAGTTAAACACCTACCAAACTATATGATCCCATCAAGCTTTACTCTATTAAGAAACCTCCCACAAACGCCTAGTGGAAAAATTGATCGAAAAGCTTTAATGGAATTAGGAAAACCAAGAGATCCGGAGCAGAACAGCCATTCCGAGCAACAAGCATCAACCAATAGAGATGAGCTCGCCGGCATCATACATGAATGCTGGCGCAGCGTACTTGGGCATGATCAGTTTGCCAATGACGACCTGTTTTTTGAGGTTGGAGGCACCTCTATTCTCCTTGCAAGACTGCACTATTTACTCCAAGAACGCTTAACCACACCAATTACGATGGTCGACCTGTATCAATATTCCACTATTAATATGCTACTGAAGTATTTGTATAGGCATACAGAAGACTTAGATCCTGCATCTAATGACTCCAGAGCGGAAAAACGGAAACGTGCCAGAAAGCGCTTCGAGACAGCCAAATCATAAGGAATTGATATGTACAACGAAAATGATATTGCCATCGTTGCGATGGCTTGCCGATTCCCCGACGCGGATACCCCCGAACAGTTTTGGCAAAACCTGAAAAATGGAAAACAGTCACTGCGTAATCTTGACGATGACTTTCTTCGTTCTCGTGGGGCAAGGGATGTAGATCTTGCCAACCTAGACTATATAAAAAAAGCAGTTATTGTCGACGATATAGACAAATTCGATGCTACTTTTTTTGGCTACACGCCTAGAGAAGCAGAACTACTTGACCCCCAGCAACGACTTTTTCTTACTGTCTGCTGGGAAGCGTTTGAACGATCCGGCATAGTACCAGGTGGAGATAGCGAATCGGCGGGCGTATTCGCCGGCACCAGTTTCAATACCTATTTAATAAATTGTCTCAATGCGTTACGCGAAGATAAATCCGACCTCTTGTCGAAAATAGGTGGTTTTCAGTCCTTGATACATAGCGATAAGGACTTTATTGCAACAAGAACCTCTTTTAAGCTAAACCTACGCGGCCCCAGCTATAGCATACAAAGTGCGTGCTCCACATCACTGCTTGCCGTTCATCAATCATGCCAGGCCCTACTCAATTATGAGTGCGATATTGCATTAGCTGGTGGAGCATCTCTCTCCGTCCCCCAAAATCTTGGCTACTTTCACCAAGAGGGCATGATCTTCTCTCCCGACGGAAACTGTAAAGCTTTCGATAAAGACGCACAGGGAACGGTTGTTGGGAATGGTGTTGGCGTTGTACTTCTAAAAAGGGCAATCGATGCGGTGAATTGCAAAAATCCTATTTTGGCGGTAATTAAAGGTAGTGCAACCAATAACGACGGATCGATGAAGATCGGTTTTACCGCACCAAGTCAGCACGGTCAAACGGAGGTTATCAGAGAGGCCCTCGGAATTGCAGAAATATCACCAGATTCTATCAGCTACGTAGAAGCCCATGGTACAGGTACTACCATGGGCGACCCAATAGAAATCGAAGCACTTACCAAAGCATTTTCGACTAGTCAGAGGCAGTACTGCCGAATCGGTTCTGTCAAGTCGAATATCGGGCACCTAGACGCAGCAGCGGGTATAGCCGGTCTCATTAAGCTAACCCTCATGCTAAAACACAAGCAACATGTACCCAGCCTACATTACACCTCAGCCAATACAAACATTGATTTCCCAAACACTCCATTTTTTGTAAGTACCGACTCCGAGGACTGGCTTGTTAATAAGGGAACACCTCGTACCGCCGGAATTAGTGCCTTCGGCATTGGTGGCAGTAATGTTCATTTAATCATTCAGGAACCCGCACAGATAAATCCTACACCGTCGCCAGAAGTAAACGGCCCATTACTAATACCCATGACAGCAAAGACTTACCGGTCTTTATACGGGAACATTTGCAATCTTCGAGAGCACATTGAAAGTAATCGCGATATATGTATTGGCGATTTAGCCTATACCTTGCAGTATGGGAAAAAACATTTCCCCATACGGCAAGGCTATATTTGTACCTCAGTAAGTGATTTACTAAATCAACTCGAGTATAACCAAAGCTCTATTTCAACTAGCGGTAAGGCTCTTGTTTACCTGTTTTCCGGACAGGGCAGTCAATTTCAGACAATGTTCGCAGGCCTATACGGAAAGTACGAGGTATTCACCTCTTTGTTGAACCAATGCGCCCAACGGTTTATGGACAATTTCGGGGTCGACATTCTCGATCACATCAAAAATAAACCACTTGACTCCACTGATATTGCGCAACCTGCAATTTTTTCTGTTCAGATAGCATTAGCAAAGCAGATGGAAGCGCTTGGGCTAGCACCTAAAGTTGTAATAGGGCACTCCATCGGAGAATATGCTGCAGCCTGTTATGCCGATATCCTCTCGCTTGAAGACGCTATCGATATGGTGTCGTGGCGCGGGAAATACATGTCAGAAAGCGAACCCGGTTCAATGCTCAGCATTACCGCGTTACCAAAGACGATAGACATCCCTGCACATTTAACAGTTGCAGTGTATAACTGTCTTGGAAATCTGGTGGTGTCTGGATCAAAGACCAAAGTACAAACCTTTAAAACTCATCTGGAAAATTCTGATATTGATTGTCGACTATTGAGAACCTCGCACGCATATCATTCCCCAATGATGGAAGAAGCTGCAGAAAAGTTTAAACAAAAAATTCGACACATAAGCTTCCGGCCACCAAAACTAGATTTTGTCTCCAGTATGAGCGGCCAGTTCCTGAGCAAGACCGAAGCAGTGACTGCCAGTTACTGGGTGGATCAAATTGTAAACCCAGTTCGATTTGATTCGGCTATAGAAAATCTTTATAACCGTTATGAAAAACACGATGATCAAACCATTATCCCTGTTGAGATTGGACCTGGAGGACAACTAACAAGCATACTAAAGAAGCACCTTAACGATAATCAAGTAGAACCTATTTCCTGCTCTAGAAATCCAAAACGTAACATAGATGATCAGATTGTATTCCTAGAGATGGTTAAACACCTTTGGGAGAGAGGTATAGATGCAGCATGGAATGCATTACAAAATAAATCGCTACCATCTGGGAACACTATTGACCTCCCAACTTACGCTTTTGAAAGAAAAAGCTATTGGCTTGGCGATGTTGTTGATGCGTGTGCGACAGATAATATTGAACATAGCCGGTGGGAGGCACTGGCTAGATCTGGCAAAAAACCACAACATATTGGCGAGAAATTCGACGCCCCAACGACAGACATTCAAATATGCCTAGCAGAAATATGGAGCAAGCAGCTTGGCATTCAAAATATCTCTATTGACCAAAGTTTTATTGAGCTCGGCGGAGATTCTCTACAATCTACTCAAGTAGCTTCTACCATCAATTCCATATTCAACATCAAGATCAAATCTTCTGAGTTACGAGAACACCCTACGATCGGAGAGCTATCTAAATTAGTTGAGCTTCGAATACTTCACTTTGTCTCATCCCTATCGGACAAAGCGGCGAAAACTGTATTAGCAGAATTGGAGAGATCACAGCCATGATGGAGACGAGCCACCAAACCGATATAACAGAACTTAAGAACCAACTTTCAGATAGCCAAAGACGCGTCTATGAAACATTAATTCGAAAACGTTTGCCAGAAAACGTAAAGTTGAAAAACGTTGGCGAGATGCAACTAACTAACGATCAAACTCGGCTTTGGGTTGTATCCCAACTTAATAACGTGTCGCATATTCTAAACCTCAGTAGTGCTTATCGCTTAGATGATGATATCGACATCCAGAGATTACAAGATGCTATACGCCACGTAAGCAAAGTTCAGGCGATGCTAGGCGCCTTCGTCGACGGCAATCACTCTCCTCCAGTTCTGAAGTTTTCGGACAATATTCACGTCCCACTTACAGTCATCAATTGTGAAGCGACAGCAATTGATGACACGATTTTACGAGAAAGCCAGTGTGTTTTCGACTTATCTACCCCTCCCCTATGTAAATGTTCGCTATTAAAAACTCAGCATTATTCAATATTGGTAGTGGTAATGCATCATATGATAGCAGACGGTATATCACAGGATCTATTTATTGACCAAGTTGTTAGATCCTATAGCGGCGAAAACATACAACTTGACTCTAACTTCCACGACTATCAGCATTGGCTAGAGGAAGAAAGATCGGGACCGCAATTTGACAAGCAAAAATCATTCTGGAAAAACAATCTAAACGGTGTTCCTACGGAGCTAACGCTTCCATTCGACAAACAGCGACCCCAGACATCCAGCCACCACGGGAACACAAATAACTATCAAATATCGTCAACCATCTACAATCGCCTTAAGAGTTTGATAAACGACTCTGGTCACACAGAATTTTCAACACTACTCGCCATTTACGGTGTAACTTTATCGAAACTATGTAGGCAAAATGATTTTGTAATAGGCGTACCTACAGCATCCCGGTTACAGCACAACATATCAAAATCAATTGGTTTCTTTGCCAACACTAGTGTCATTAGGTTTAATTTTAACAGCGACTCAATTACCCAAAAAACTTTAGACGAAGTTCAATATAGTGTAGACAATTGTTTTGACAACCCTCTACTGGGCCTCGCCGACATAATCAGTATCGTCAACCCCCCGAGAACCGGAAATTACACGCCACTGGTACAAGTTATGTTTAGTTTTTTACCGAAACCCGAGACCAAGACGCTTGGCAGCGTGGCATTGCAACAAATCACAATTAAGAGTGATACCGCAGAGTTTGATTTATTCTGCGTCGCTCGTGAAAATTGTAGTGGAGGCCTAGATTTACAATTTCAATATAATTCCGAGCTTTTCGAAAGCAATACTATTGATACTATATTCAATACATTCACTAAAACTCTTGACCGTCTCTTGCCCGGTGAAGTACAAATTGCGCCCGATAGAAAGGCTTCTACAAGTATAGAAAAACTTGTATTGCCAATTGCCTCAAATTTCACTATAGACCCCGTATTACCGGCGCTCAATTATCTTATTCAGGAGACAGAACTACAGGTTGAACCCGAGGTTGCGGCATATGACCAAATACATCAGCAACTTATACACAAAGGCAGCAGTTTTCACCAATCTACACTTGGCGGTGTGCTAATTATAAATATCGAAAAATGGATAGACGGGAATTTTGATAATCGAATGAGTGAGCTGACTAAAGCAGTTTCTTCACTATACCTATCTGGCGCTCGCTTGACAGCAATACTTAGTACAAAAGAAAGCCCCTCTCTACCTTCCTGTGATTTACTACGCATACAATCAGCAGAGAAAATACTTAGCGAACTTGCTGATCAATACCAATTTGACTTTATCCACGGATCCGCTACCACTTTACCCACCCCTGTTGTGACATACTACGATGAAATTTCCCACCGGCTCGCAGACATTCCTTATACGCCCGTTTATTACGCTGCGCTAGCAGAGTCCATTGCAAGTGCATGCTTTAAGCGTCTATTTAGCCCCTACAAGGTTATTGTAGTTGATTGTGACAATACTCTATGGGCTGGTGCCTGTGGAGACCTTGGGCCAGATGGCCTCGTGATTGATGATGCACACATAGCGCTGCAAAAACAATTAATTAAATGCCAAGAATCCGGGGCCTTAATATGTCTCGCCAGCAAAAACTCACAGGATAGTGTCGATCAAGTTTTCTCTACCAACTCTGACATGTTGTTACAGGGTAATCATATCGTTGCGCGCAAGATAAATTGGGAATCTAAATCCGAAAATATTTCTCAACTGGCCGATGAGTTAAATCTCGGCCTAGATAGCTTTCTGTTCATCGACGACAACCCAACTGAAATATCTGACGTCAGCCGAAATTGTCCTGAGGTTACATGCTTACTTTACCCCGAGGAACTGTCCAAACGTAGACGTTTCGCACAACACAACTGGCTTTTTAATTTTTGCTCAAGCTCCGATGTAGACAAGCAGAGAACACAACTGTATCGCGACAATATTCAAAGGAAAAAAATTGAATATGAATGCCAAAGCTTAGAAGAATTTATCACCACGCTTAACGTTAACGTAGATATTGTTTCACTTGAAAATACGCATATACAGCGAGCGGCTCAGCTGAGCTATCGCACAAACCAATTTAACGCAACAAGCATAAGGCGGGACGAAGATGACTTCCTAAAAATTATTGAGGACGACAACTTTTTCTGCTTTTTAGTGTCCGTTAACGATAAATATGGCGACTATGGCGATGTCGGGATTATTGTACTGGAGAGGTGTGATCAGCATCTATCCGTAGAAACGTTTGTATTGAGCTGCCGTGTCTTGGGCAGAGCAGTTGAAACGAGAATGGCAATTTTTATTGGTGAATTTGGTGTTAGAAATGGCTACAAAGACATCGTTTTCCACACGACGTCAACAATTAAAAATGAGCCTCTCCGAAGATTCTATGATTCAGCGTTTAGCAATGGAGAGAAATATCAATACGAGGGAAGTAAACAGTACCCCATTTCCGCAGAGCGGTTGGCATCAATACCAATGATTATCGAATCCGGACAGAAAACAAAACCTCAAAAAGAATTGACACAAAGACGAATAAACCAAGCTCGCTACCAAGACCTTATTGGCATTTTGGGTCAGCCCGATAAAATCATGGAGCTTTCGAAACAAACTCTAAAAACTAAAAATACAGTTAGTTCCGTCAACAATAGTTATGCAGCCAATAATGAGGAACTAATCGCACATTCATTGCAATCGCTTTCTACATCAGTGCGAAAACCCACATTCGAACGGTTTCCGGTCGACAATAGCGTTCCAAATCTAGGTAAACATATCGCAAACCCTATAATGGAAGAGAATATATTGAGTGTATGGCAGGACACCCTAGCCGAAAGAGATATTGATAAAACAGCAAATTTTTTTGATATCGGCGGCACTTCTGTACTAATGGTACAGGTTAATGCCGAATTGAAACGCCAGTTTGACGTTGATGTTTCGATGGTCGATCTATTTAAATACCCAAGCATTTCCGGGCTAGCTAAATATATCTGCGATTCTTCAACCAACGCTGTTATGACCGAATTTTCCACGTCACGCGGCACCAAGCAACGACAACTTTTACAACGCACGCTAAAACGCAAGGTTAGGTAAGGACATTGTATGACCGTTAAAGTTAACGAACTCGATATCGCAATAATCGGAATGTCAGGTCGATTTCCCGGAGCAGATAACCCCGAAAAACTGTGGGACAATGTGTTAGGTGGAATCGAATCAATACGCCCGCTAACTCAGGTTGAGCTTAGCGCCGCCGGTATTACCGAAGCACAACTTCACGACAAAAACTATATCCGTTTTGGTGCGCCTTTAGAAAATTCTGATTACTTTGATCCAGAGTTTTTCGGTTTAACCGAACTCGAATCCCAAATCATGGACCCGCAACGCCGTATTTTAGCGGAGGTATCGTGGGAGGCGCTTGAGAGCGCAGGTATTAACCCCGACACAAGCGAATGTAGCATTGGCGTCTATGCTGGAGTCGGAATTAACCTGTATTTACTCAACAATCTGATCACTCGACAAGATGTTCTAGGCCGTGCAGGTGATTTGCAGATATTGCACGGCAGTGATAAGGATTACGGTCCTACCCAAATTTCGTACCTTCTCAACTTAAAAGGCCCAAGTATCTCGATTCAAACAGCATGTTCCAGTAGCTTAGTTGCTGTGCACATGGCCAGACAAGCCATTTTAACGGGAGAATGTGATGTAGCATTGGCTGGCGGGGCTTCGTTGAATAACCCAAATGTCGGCGGCTACCTCTACCAGGAAGGCGGAATACTTTCAAAAGACGGTAGGTGTCGGCCGTTTGACAGAGACGCTTCAGGCACCGTCTTTGGCGGCGGCGCCGGAGTCGTAGTTCTAAAGCGTCTTGAGGATGCACTGGATGATGGCGACAACATTCTAGGCGTTATCAAGGGAAGCGCTGTTAATAACGATGGAAGTGACAAAGTTGGCTTTGCCGCACCAGGCGTTAGCGGCCAACAACACGTCATCGAACAGGCCTTGGCTGCTGCAGATGTACCAGCAGAAACTATTGGATATATTGAAGCTCACGGCACGGGAACTCATCTTGGTGACCCAATCGAGTTCAACGCTCAAGCAGAAATATTCGATACGCGTAATTTTGATCAGAAATATAAAGATAACAAATGCTATCTGGGCTCAGTCAAGGCGAACATAGGCCACCTGAATGCATGCGCCGGGGTCGCAGGCCTTATTAAAGTTGTAAAGCAACTACAGCATAAAAAAATTCCTCGGCAATTGCATTTTTCAGAGGTTAATAGCAATATCAACTTGGAAAATACACCCTTCAGGTTTGCCACAAAAACGGAAAGTTGGCCTGAACAGGACTTCCCTCGACGCGCAGGGGTCAGCTCTTTTGGCGTTGGCGGCACAAATGCCCATGTCATTCTGGAGGAAGCTCCCGACATTACCGACACTCCGGCGACCAATCGACTAAAGATATTTCCCTTTTCAGCCAAATCGGAGAAGTCCCTAGACAAAGCAATAGAACGAACCCAAGTGTTCTGTGATGAAAAAGTCGTGTCTGGTGAACACTTAAACACCGACAATATGGCCTATACACTACAATACGGTAGGAAACATTTTCCGTGTAGAGCCATTGCTATCTCCTCTAGCGCGCACGATCTTTCACGAAAGCTTTTAAATGTCGATGGAACCTCAATCTCCTACGGTAAGACGGCGAATGAGACACCAAGCATTGTCTTTATGTTTTCGGGACAGGGCTCTCAGTACCAATCAATGGCGCAAGGGCTCTATTTGATGCTGCCCGAGTTCCGCCGCTCAATAGAATATTGCCTGAATCTATTTTCTACGCACTTAAACGTAGATCTTCTGGAAAATTTGACATTAAGTAACGGCCAAGTTGACATCAACCAAACACTGTATTCACAGCCTTACCTGTTCTCCATAGAATACGCTCTTGCCAAACAGCTAATCGATTGGGGCATAGAACCCGACGTAATGATTGGCCATAGCATTGGCGAGTACGTCGCAGCCACCCTCGCTGGAGTCTTTTCACTGGAAGATGCCATAACCGTTGTATCTACACGCGCACAATTAATGCAAGGGCTGCCTGAGGGCGCAATGATTGCAGTCAATACTGACGCTCAAACGATTGGGCAACACTTACCGCATGATTGCTCTATCGCAGCGATTAACGCTCCTCAAAAAGTTGTAGTGGCCGGCGAAGTCAATATCTTGAATTCTTTACAGACACTATTGGAGTCTAAGGGCATTTCTTGCAGACGGCTAAAAACATCCCACGCATACCATTCCCATATGCTCGATTCTATATTAGAGGAGTTTGCCCAAGTATTTGAGCCTATCACCCTAAATTCACCGAAACGAGCTTTCATATCAAATGTCACCGGTACGTGGGCCGAGGCTGACACAGTGACCAACAAAAGTTACTGGGTTAAACACCTACGCGGCTGTGTACGATTCGACGATGGCATTCAGTTATTGGCACAACAGACCCGTTATTACATGGAACTAGGTCCGGGAAATACCTTAACCACGTTTGTGCGGGAAGCAGCTATTCCTCCAGGGTATGTCGGTAATTGTATGCGTCACCCCAAAGAGACCAACGATGATCTTGAAGTATTGTTAACCGCTGTTTCACGATATTGGATTTGTGGTGGTGAATTATCGTGGAGAAACCTGAATTCCAGCCTTGGAAATTCGACTGACTGCCGTAAAATACTCTTACCCACCTACTCTTTCGCTCGTCACAGGGTTTGGATTGAACCAGGAACAAGGCCAGAAACGTTTGATCTGCTTAATACGAAGTTGCCTGACATGGAGGACTGGTTTTCAATACCCGCGTGGAAACGCACTAGCGAAATCGAACTATTGCCTGAAAACAACCGTAAAATATTGATTATCGGTGACCAGCAGGGTCTTGCAGCACAGATGTATCAAAAACTGTCAAACGATAATGAAGTCATTCTCGTAAAACAGGAGTTTCATTACAAAAAACACAGCGATAGTTTTTTTTCCTTGTATCACGCCAGTCCCGACCACCTAAATCAGTTTTTTGATGAACTCGATAATCGACAATGGCAACCCGACCTTATTCTTCACTTCGGACTTTGTAGCAAACACAAAAGCTATGATGAAGGAATAGGTTTTTTCTCAACCATCCAACAAAACGGTTTTTATAGCTTACAGTTAATTATTCAACAAATCGCAAAACGCAACTACTCTCACATACTCAATTTGATCGCTCTCGGTAACGGTCTATATGAGGTTACTGGAAACGATACTATCTACCCAGAAAAAGCTACTGTTACAGGGCTTTTTAAGGTGGTGCAACAAGAATATACAAACATACATTGCCGTGTAATTGATACCGACATTCCCGAAGCACTACCAGAACCCTCCATAATAAAAAATCTGGTCACTTCCATCCCAGGCATACGCCGCTCACCTGACGCCAACGATCCTATTACACGCTGGGTTGGATACTTAGCTAAAGAACTTTTGAGTAAACATCCCCAAGGCACAGTGGCGTATCGTCAAGGACAACGCTGGGTACAAGTTTATGAAAAAGCCCATTTAACTAATACGGGAGCTGCAGCGAAGAACATCAAGCCAGGCAGCGTAGTTTTAGTAACGGGTGGCTTCCTAGGTCTGGGTATGGAATTGACCCGCCACCTCGTGCGCAAGTACCAAGCTAAGCTAATATTGCTCGAATCCGCCACTCTTCCGCCAGAGCACACGTGGCTTAAGTGGTTAGAAGAGCACGAAGGAACAGAGCTAGATGTGGAAAAATCAAGCTTCCCTCGGATAATGAGAGAAACGATAGCGTTAAAAAAACAAGGCGCGGAGATAATTGTTCTGGGCACAGATACTAGCAGCTATGCTGAAACCAAAAAGACAATTGAAAAAGCAGAGCAAACACTAGGACCAATCAACGGCATTTTACATGCAGCTGGTGCCTACGCGCTAAATCGCTCAGTATTTATCCGCGATGCAGACCTATTCAATTCCGAGTATAACTTCAGAACAATCGCGCACCCTATGTACCTACTCGACCTGTTATTTTCCGAGCGCGACCTAGATTTTCGTCTTTGCTTGGGTTCCTTAGGCTCTATTTTGGGTGGTTTTGGCTATAACTCTTATGCTGCAGCTTCCGCCTACATGTCCGCCCTTGCGGCCAAACGACGAACCACCTCTCGGCCGTGGCAAATGCAAGCATGGGATTCACTCGATATTGAATGGCAGGTCGAAGATCTTAGTGTGAGCGACGAATTCAAAGAAATAATGAATAACATAATTGACCGTGCGCTACCCATTGCGCTGACCTTGGATGAAGGGCTCGAGTCATTTGATCGACTCTTCGGTATCAACGACAGCTATCAAGTAGTGATCTCAGCGACGGATATAAACGAGCGTCTTAACTATTGGGTTAAACAAGATAGCCTAGGCAAGGAACTTGAAGTAGTTGAAGAAACAGAGCGCACAAATCGACCGGAACTAAGCACACGTTATGTCGAACCGAGGAATGACGTCGAACGAAAAATTGCCACCATGTGGGAAGGGGTTTTTGGGGTATCAGGTATTGGAGCTTTCGATAATTTCTACGACTTGGGGGGAAATTCGCTGATGGCTACGCAACTTATGTCACACATCAAGAAATCATTAAAGGTCGATCTTCCCCTAAACGTACTATTCGAATCTCCTACTATTTCAGCACTCGCAGAAGCCTTCGCCCAAGAAAAACTAAAGACCATAGCGCCACACGACCAGAAAAAACTCGTAAAAGAGTTAGAGGCATAAAAGTATGTCTCTGAATTTTTCAACGCTAACGGACGAGGGTAAGCTAAGGCTTGCAGATTTATTACTATCAGATATCGAACCCCAGAAGGGCTCGACTGCAACTGGTGCTGCATCAGATCTCTGTGTTTTATTACGCAAGGGAGAAGGTGCACCTCCCATCTATCTATTCCACCCGATTACAGGAGACGTATCCTGCTATGTCAGTATCGCCAACCACTTAAATACTCGCGGGAAATTGATTGGAATTAAGTCTCCCCTACTAAACTCGCTCACCGCAGGTGTTGATACCATTGAAAATATGGCCGAGCTATATATTGATGCAATGGAACTCAACAACAAAATCACTCCGCTTATTCTAGGCGGATGGTCCATGGGCGGTATGCTCGCATTTGACATTGCTGGTCGCCTAATTGACCGTGGATACAATGTCTCACGGCTAATACTCTTTGATTCTGCACTTCCTGTGGAACCAAATTTAATTGAACTAGTTGATGGCAGGGGGTTAATTCAGCTTATGCTAGACATACTCCCTGACAACTATGAAGCACCACTAACAACGCTGATTAAT
>Ga0065722_100104_pt1 | contig 18273 bp, 14 predicted proteins | sample BansetMetagenome_FD_59109 | JGI IMG/M metagenome (GOLD analysis project Ga0065722, IMG submission 59109) | Bankia setacea gill microbial communities from Puget Sound, Washington, USA - Caecum Enriched | ecosystem: Host-associated > Mollusca > Digestive system > Ceca | place: United States... | reverse complement strand
CCGCTTCGGTTGCCACCCACCAGCTTAGGGTAATGGTGATGCAGTGCTTTCAAGTTCATGCGCCAGCTAAAGCGACCTTCTTTCCGCACTAAATTTTTCAACAGAAAACTGCGCACCGCAGGCTCTTGTACATACTGGCGCAGCTGATCGTCTGCTTCGCTACGGCTTTTCAACTCATCCATATTCAGGGCGAGCAAACCGGAAAACACATCGTTATGGCGCGGCGNATAATGTACCGGCGCTATATCCAATACGGCCAGCCGGTCAACCACCTCTGGGTGAGTGAGCGCTAACTCCATAACCACTTTGCCGCCCAAAGAATGACCAACAAAGCTGGCATGGCAAAAAGATTGCCTCTGTAGCCAGCGGTAAACGGTATCGGCCATTTCAGCCAAACTGGTTTGATCGGTATGGTCAGAGCGACCATGATTGGGGAGGTCGAGAGAATATATATGGTGGTGCTCTGCCAATTTGCGGGCAATACCACCAAGGTTCTCCANNGAGCCAAACAAACCGTGAATCAGTACTACCGGCTTACCTGACCCGGCTTCTTTAGCATGGAGNGGCACTAGTAACGGCCCACGCTAATCGTTGCTTGGTTTGGGGGCTGGGCTAGGAAAAGGGAATTGAGCTATTTTATCGCCTGCCTTCACTTCGCTTACTTTCCCGGCACCTTCTTTTTCCACCTCATCGATGCGAATAATACTGTGCATAGGGATGTACGAACGCTTCACTCCGTTGAACTCATTCTTGAGCTTTTCCTCGCCTGGGTCTACTACCAGCTGAGTACGCTCGCCAAATACGAGTTCTTCCACTTCGATAAAACCATACATTTCACTTTGGTAAATCGCGCGTGCGTAAATTTCGTACACTTCGCTGCGGTTATAGAAAACCACTTTAAAGACAGGGTTGGATGACATGAAACTAAGACCTCGGAGCGCTGCAGCTTTTACCGGTGGTCCACCGATTTGCCGCACCGTGTAATACGTTTGAAGATTAGTACAATATGGGCACACATCGCCGTAATTCAAGCTGGGAATGCCTTCGCGCTGCCGCTATAATGCGCGCTCGATTTTTGACCAGTTTTTTTACAGAGAAATCCATGTCCAACACTAGCCCCCCAACCAAGAAACTCTTCATCCAGACACACGGCTGTCAGATGAACGAATACGATTCTGCCCGCATGCAGGATTTGCTGGGGGTCTCCCACCAGATGGAGCCAACAGACAACCCGGAAGAAGCCGATGTACTGCTGGTGAATACCTGCTCCATCCGCGAGAAAGCACAGGAAAAACTATTCCACCAGCTGGGTCGCTGGAAGCACTTAAAAGCGAAAAACCCAGACTTAGTTATTGGTGTGGGAGGTTGCGTGGCCAGCCAGGAGGGCGAAGCCATTGCCAAGCGAGCGCCGTTTGTCGACCTCATTTTCGGCCCACAAACCTTGCACCGTCTGCCCGAGATGATGGAAACCCGCCAGGGTGATGGCGCAGTGATTGTCGATATCAGCTTCCCTGAAATTGAAAAATTCGACAACCTNCCGGCACCGGAAGCCGATGGTGCAACCGCCTTTTTATCGATTATGGAGGGCTGCTCAAAATACTGTACCTTCTGTGTGGTGCCCTACACCCGTGGCGAAGAGGTGAGTCGTCCACTAAAAGACGTACTCCAAGAAGCGGCCCACCTAGCNGGCCAAGGCGTTCGCGAAATAAATTTATTAGGCCAGAATGTAAATGCCTATCGCGGCGAAGGCCCCGAGGGCATTGTCGACCTAGCTGAGCTGATCACTTTAGTCGCCAAAATTGAGGGGGTTGATCGCATTCGTTTCACTACCTCACACCCGGTGGAATTTACGGACAGTCTCATTAACGTCTACGCCGAAGTACCCGAGCTGGTCAGCCACCTGCACTTGCCGGTACAAAGCGGTTCCGACCGTATTTTAATGGCGATGAAGCGTGGCCACACGGCGCTGGAATATAAATCCAAAATGCGCCGCATTCGCGCATTNCGCCCCGACATCAGCTTCTCGTCCGATTTCATCATCGGTTTCCCCGGTGAAACCGATGCCGATTTTGAAGCCACCATGAAGCTCATTGCCGATATTGGCTTCGATATGTCATTCAGTTTTATCTATAGCCCCCGNCCCGGCACACCGGCTGCTGATTTACCCGACGGCACCCCCGATTCNGTTAAGAAAGAGCGGCTCTCTCTGCTGCAACAACGAATTAATCAGCAATCTCAGGAAATCAGCCGTAAGATGGTCGGCAATACCGAGCGAGTCTTGGTGACCGGTTACAGTAAAAAAGATCCAGGACAACTTTCTGGCCGTACAGAAAATAACCGTGTAGTGAACTTCCGCTGTGACCAACCGCAGCTAATTAACAAATTCGCCGACATTCTGATTGAAGAAGCCCTACCCAATTCACTGCGTGGCATTTTATTAGGCTCAGAACTGGATGACTGACACGGAGTTGCGGTAGGCTAAACCNTAACAATACGTTGCTGGCGCTATTCTCACCTAGTACCTGAGTACAGACAGAATATTGCACACAGGCGCGGGGGTAAAAAGCATCACTCACCCGTGCGTCTAATCATGTGCCATCCCCGAAAGCATTCAGTCGATTCCCAAAATAAGCAGGAATGACAAAAAAGAGAGACTAGATAACCCCCTTGAATACACCTTACAACCCATCCAGCTTAAGCTTCTCGCTGGAACCCACAGACTCACGCCGACTGGCCATCCTCAGCGGCCAATTTGGCGCTCACCTCAAACAAATCGAAAAACGCATGGAGGTCGAAGTCATCCATCGCGGTAGCAATTTTTGCGGTGAATGGCTCCAAAGCCGAAAACGCCACTAAAATCATTCAGCAGCTCTATAAGCAAACCACTAATGGTCAGGAATTAACGCCTGACGAAGTGCATCTGGCGATACAGGAATCACTAATGGAATCAGTTGCAGTAGAAGACGCCAAGCAAGCCCTCGACACCGCCAGTATTATTCGCACCAAAAAATGCACCATCAAACCCCGTGGTGGCAACCAAAAAGGCTATGTGGCCGCGGTGCGCACCAACGACATCAATTTCGGCATAGGCCCAGCGGGCACCGGTAAAACCTACTTAGCCGTGGCTTGTGCAGTTGAGGCACTATTGAAAGATGAAGTTGAACGCATACTACTGGTTCGCCCTGCGGTAGAAGCGGGTGAGAAACTTGGCTTCCTACCGGGTGACCTCGCACAAAAAGTCGACCCCTACCTGCGCCCGCTTTACGATGCACTCTACGAAATGCTCGGCTTCGAAACCGTAGCCAAATTCATCGAGCGCAATGTTATCGAAGTAGCTCCGCTGGCCTATATGCGCGGCCGCACGCTCAACAACTCTTTCATCATTCTCGACGAGAGCCAAAACACCACACGCGAACAAATGAAAATGTTCCTTACCCGCATTGGCTTTGGCTCTACCGCGGTTATTACCGGTGATCCGTCGCAGATAGACCTACCACGCGGCATAGCCTCTGGCCTCAAGCATGCAATCGAAGTATTGGATAACGTAGAAGGCGTAAGTTTCACGCTTTTTACGGCTAAAGACGTCGTTCGCCACCCTATAGTGCAACGCATAGTAGAAGCATACGAAGCCGCTGAAAAGCGCGCAGAAAAAAACAACTAAGCGGCTGTGGAACGCGTATCGCTAGATCTCGATAATGCATCCTCTATTGCAGACAAAGACCTGCCCTCGCCCGAAGATTTCGAGCGCTGGCTTATACCCTGCCTAGCACCCGAGCGCTTTAGCTCAACGCTAGCCCCAGTCGAAAAAAATAACCCGAGCCTCAGTATTCGCATTGTTAACGAAACCGAGAGCCAAACCCTGAACAACCAGTATCGCGGTAAGAACAGCGCTACCAACGTACTATCCTTCCCCTGCGATCTCCCTCCTGAAGTGGAACTGGAGTTGCTGGGTGATTTAGTAATCTGCGCACAGGTTGTTGCCCGAGAGGCGCAGGAACAGGGTAAATCCATAACGGCCCATTGGGCCCATATGACGGTTCACGGCTGTCTGCACCTGTTAGGTTTTGACCATATTGAAGATTCAGACGCCGAAATAATGGAAACACTCGAAACTGCCATCCTAAAGGCGCTGGACTTCCCCGCGCCCTATGAACAATAATCCCAGAAAGTCGGATGAGCCCACTGCGGGCTCAACTGATATTGCCGGGACAATTCTTTCCCCGTATTAGGAGATAAAAAACATAATGTCGGAAGACCCGTCGAGTAGTCACTCGTCCAATGACGAACCCTCCCGCCACCGGACGTGGTTACAACGCCTGCTTGCCAACTTCGCCAGCGAACCTAAATCCCGCGCCGAATTATTGGATATTATTAAAGGTGCCGCCAACAATAAGGTGGTAGACCAGGAAGCCTTGAATATAATCGAAGGCGCTCTGGACGTAGCCCAGCTGCAGGTTCGCGAAATAATGATCCCCCGCTCGCAGATGGTGGTCATCAAAGACGATGAGTCCCCCGCTGAGTTTTTACCCAAGGTTATTGAAAGCGGGCACTCACGCTTCCCGGTTATAGGTGAGTCCAGCGACGACATTAAGGGCATCCTTCTCGCAAAAGACCTATTNCCGCTCATTCTGAAAGGTCACGAAGGTTTTAACATTACCTCCGAATTACGTATTGCGAATATTATTCCCGAAAGTAAACGCCTAAACGTATTGCTTAAAGAGTTTCGCGAAAACCGCTATCACATGGCGTTGGTTATCGATGAATACGGAGGCATTTCCGGATTGGTAACCATTGAGGACATTCTGGAAGAGATCGTGGGTGAAATTGAAGACGAAACCGACGAAGAAACCGACGACTTTATTCGCCAAGTATCCGATTCCGACTACCTGTTAAAAGCTCTCACCCCCATCGAAGAATTCAACACCTATTTCAAAACCAAGTTCAGCGACGAAGAATTCGATACCATTGGCGGCATAATCACACGGGCATTTGGCCATTTACCCAGCCGTAACGAAACCGTCTTTGTCGGCGAATTTAAATTCCGCGTGCTCTATTCAGATAACCGCCAGGTTCACTTGTTGCGCGCCACGCGCACCAAGGAAACGGAAAAAAATGGCGACGGCAACTAACCCCACCACCAGAGAAATACTGCATCGATGGCCCGGAGATCTACTAGCCCTTATCTCCGGCGCCCTCATAACGCTGTCTCTGGCCCCCTACAACCTGTGGTTTTTCTCGCTGCTGGCAATAACGGTTTTTTGTTGGACCCTGCGTGGTCTGAGCAACCGTAGCGCTTGGTGCCGTAGTTTTTTCTTTGGCCTGGGCATGTACGGCAGCGGCGTATCCTGGGTGTATGTAAGCATTCACGATTTTGGCTATACCGGTATACCGCTGGCCATTGTAATGACCTTTTTATTCGTCAGCTTTCTCGCCTTGGTNTTCTCCCTACCCTTCTATTTTTTCCAGCGATTTATGTCGCGCTCCCGGTTTGGGTTTTTATTGGGTTTCCCCGCCATATGGGTATTGGGCGAATGGCTGCGCAGCTGGTTTTTAACCGGCTTTCCCTGGCTCTATCTGGGTTATGGCCATATCGATAGCTGGCTTGCAGGCTGGGCACCGGTTACCGGCGTATTCGGACTTTCATTTATTGTGGTAATAACCTCAGCGGCTGTCGCCAGCGTACAGCAGGATTTTGAAAACTTGAATAAACGCCGGTACCTGTTCAGCGCTATATCGCTGTGCACCGTAGCAAGTCTGTGGCTTGCTGGCCTGCAACTCCAAAACCATGAATGGACCCACCATACCGAAGCCGACAAGCGTACGGTCACACTGGTGCAACCCAATATTCCGCTGGAGATCAAATGGAACCCCATGTATCGCCCCGCCATTTTGCGACAACTGCGAGAGTTAACCGACCCTCACTGGCAATCTGACATTATTGTGTGGCCTGAAGCGGCTATCCCACTGATGTACCACGAGGCCACCGATGTTATCGAAGAGCTAGAGCAGGATTCCCAGGAGAACAACACCGCAATTATCAGCGGTATTCTTTACGATGACACCCAACTAATGGCCTATTACAACGGTATAGTGGGTATGGGCGCGGCAGATAATATTTATTTTAAGCAGAGGTTAGTACCCTTTGGTGAATATGTGCCGCTGGAAAAATACTTGCGCGGACTCATCGCCTTTTTTGATTTACCCAACTCAATTATTCATGCTGGCCCGAATAACCAACAGGGGATAACAGTCGGTGACTATTCTATAGCACCTTACATTTGTTACGAGATTGTCTACCCCGATCTGGTAGCGAGTAATCTTGGCGATGCACAATTAATGGTCACTATCAGTAACGATGCATGGTTTGGCAAATCTATTGGGCCGCTGCAACACTTTGAGATGGCTCGCATGCGGGCGTTGGAAAACGGCCGCTACCTTATTCGCGGTACTAACACCGGCCTCAGCGGTATCTTTTCTCACAAGGGCGAAATTATGCTCCAAGGCACCCCGTTTGTTGCAGAGAGTATTACCGGTAACATTTACCTCACCCGAGGCGTAACACCCTTCACTTTAACCGGNTCCAAACCCACTATNGCTCTTTGCATTNTCATGCTTTTACTCGCCATATTTTTTCAACGACGCCAGTTAAGAGTTGCGCACTTGCCGCTTTAAAGCTTTACTTAGCAGTTGAAAAAACGCCACGGCCAAAACATGTAGTTTTATGTCATGGTTGTACCGTATTAGCCAAACGCTCAATTCAAACAATAAAATTCAGGGCCCTTACCATGGCAAAACTATTTAAACCGCGCACATTTCTGACCGTTTTTATCGCTATTTTCCTTATTTCATCTGCCGTTTATTTATTTCGATGGGTGACAGCACCACAAGACCGGGGCGCGAAACCCGCCGAAGCCGATTTTTTTGGTGACAGTGTGAACACCATTGCCTACCTAGACCAAAACTGGGGCCCGCTAGACAGCCTGTGGTTCTACAACACCACTCAAGGCTCAGACTTAATACCCTACGACCTTTTTATCCACCTAGAGCAGGCGAATAGCGAAGAACTGTTTCGCGCCGATGAGAACATTCTGCGTTACCGCTACCTAACGCAAAAACCTAGCTGGAATAACCCCGACGGTCTACCAATCGGCATCGTAAAAGACAGCTATCGCGGCAATGACTATATCGGCTTCACCTGTGCGGCCTGCCATACTGCACAAATTAACTATCAAGGCTTGGGGATACGCATCGACGGCGGGCCGGCGATGTCAGACATGGAAGGCTTTTTGATTGCATTGGAAGCCACGCTAACCGCCACCCTTAACAACAGCGCCAAACTGGAACGCCTAAACCGCAATATGTTTGGCGACGCCCAAGAAGAAACGCTGGAGAAAACCCGTGAAATGGTGGCTGCTGCACGCCTGAAACAACAAGCCTACAATCGCGTAAACCAACCTACCCACGGCGACCAGACCGTGCACTACGGCTACGCCCGCCTAGACGCCTTCGGCCGTATTTATAACCGCATACTCGGCCACCTAGCCGGCAGTACTAACTTCAATCCCGCCAGTGCACCGGTGAGCTATCCGTTTCTATGGGATACACCACAACACGATTTTGTGCAGTGGAATGGCGTAAGCGAGAACGCCAAAACCGGCGCACTCGGTCGCAATGTAGGCGAGGTTATGGGCGTTTTCGGCACGATGAACCTGGAAAAACAAACCAAAGATAACGGCTACCCATCATCGGTGGACGTCAGAAATATCATTCGCCTGGAACGCCATCTTACCAAGCTCGAATCTCCCCTATGGCCGCAACAGCTCCCCNCCATCGACCAAACCAAAGCCAAGCAAGGNCGCCAGGTTTATGATCAATACCGCTGTCAGGAATGTCATCAAGAGATAGACCGCACCGATCCCAAGCGCACAGTACAAGCGCAAATGGCTTCACTACCGCTCATTGGTACCGACCCGCAAATGGTGATGAACGCCGTCAGTTATGGCGGTAAATCCGGCTATTTTGAAGGATTACCGGTAGACCACGATAAACCCGAAGGCCCCAAATTCGGCACCGATAGCAAAGCGCTGCCGCTAGTCGCAGAAGCGGGTCGCGGTGTTGTAACACAACCCGATCTCGACAAGCCCGCTATTTACCGAGGCCTGCTGCGCATGATCGACGTGCTGGGCTCCATCATGGACAACCCTGCACAGACCGGTGACCGCCAACTAAACTTTGAAAGTAACACCAACCCGGCGGAGTACCTTCTCGCCTACAAAGGTCGCCCGTTAAACGGCATTTGGGCTACTGCACCCTATCTTCACAATGGATCCGTGCAAAACCTGTATGAACTTTTCCTGCCTCAATGTAGCTCAGAGCAAATAACCGCAGAGCTTTCAGGCCGCGAATGTCGATCTACGCGCTTTACTGTGGGCAGCCGTGAATTCGACCCCGTAAAAGTAGGCTTTGCCAGTAAATCGGCCGAGCGTTACCCGGATTTATTCGTGTTTGACACCAGCCTGCCCAGTAATAGTAACGCTGGTCACGAATATGCCGCCGGTAAAACACCGATGATCAAGCGTGACACCAACGGTAAGCCGCTGCGTGATGCCGATGGCCAATATCAAACTGAGTGGTTGCCACCGATTAGCGAAGAGGACCGTTGGGCGCTAGTAGAGTACCTAAAGACATTATGATACTCCGCTGATNAANGCCGGCCGCTTCGCTTATGGAGTGGCCGGCAACCTTCTAAAACGCCGTAAACCAAACACCAGCCTCAGACATCCAGTCAATTATTTACAATTAGCCCAAAGCATTTCACCCATCCTCGTTTATAATCGCGGCTCTTATCCACGCTTCCAAACAGACAACTTCATGCTTACCTCTTGGCGCCAGATTCTCAAACGTATCACCCTTGTAACCGCATGCCTATTCCTGCTCAACGGCTGCACCACTAAGCTCGCCTACAATTTTCTAGACTGGGGTATTCTTTGGTATCTCGAAACCTATGTCGACCTNAACAAAGAGCAAAAAAACTACGCTAAAAAGCAGCTGGCCGAATTTCACCACTGGCACCGCACCACCCAACTCACCCGCTACGCGCTCTATCTGGAAGGCCTGCAAATGCGCCTGATCGCACGCAATATGACCGGGGAGATGATGCACGGTGAAATTGACGAGCTACAAGGTGTACCTAGACGAATGCATCGTTAAGCTCACCCCCATGTTTGTTCAGCTAGCCTCAACACTAAGCGATGAGCAGGTTAAGGAGCTAATGAACAGCCTGCAAAAAGAACGCGACCAGTACCAGAAAGAATATGTCGATATCAGCGAGAAAAAATTACATAAGACGCGCACAACGGATTTAAGGGATCACCTCAATATCGCCATTAGCGGCTTCAATGCGGCGCAAAAAACCAAAATGCTGGAATGGAGTCAATCGCTACAACCGTTTGAAGAATTAACGTTAAAGCAACAGCAAATATGGGCCGATGAATTACAGGTGGCACTCAACCAAAGACAACAACGCCAACAGCTCGACAAAACCATTCGCAAGCTGCTATTCGTTCATACCGATCACTGGAATGAAGAACTGGAAAAACGCATGGGTTACAACCAAGCATTAACCTACACCATGCTGGCAAACCTGCTCAATGAATTAACCNCTGAGCAAAGTAAAAATATGAACAAAAAGCTAACCGGCTATATCAGCGATTTTCGTGAACTGGCCATTGCCAAAGAAAAAAACAAATAGAAATGCACTGTGCTCGCTAAACAGGTAGTACGCCCACTACCTATATTACAAGCGCAATCAATNATTATTGCCGCAACCAATCATCAAGATCTTCTTGCTGCCACTGACGCACCTGTAATAAACCGTCGCTAACCACTTTCCAATACACGTCAATAATCTCAGTGGCCAGAGTGAAATACTGCTGGCTGCCGGTGGAAATATCCAACCCTGAAAGCACATCCTGCTCTACGGTATTTAGAAGATAGAGCAACTTTAATTCAATATTTTTGAATGCCTGCAAAGCACTAAAACCACCGGCAAGCTGCTCGTTTATACGCTCTGCCTGCCCGCGGAGTTTATCGCTTTGCTCGCGCGTGCACTGCAATAGAAAACGCAACTTGCGGTCGTTATAGAAATCGACACTGCCAATCGAAGCGGCATACACCGAAAGCCCGCGCACTTTGGCCAACTGCTCAATCATGTCAGGTAACTGGCGGGCGATAAAGTTCAGCATTTCAATTTTNTTGAAGTGCTTCGGGTATGCCGTGTCGCCCCCGGCTAGAGCCTCCCCAGCCTCCGGATCAGCACTAAACGGTTGCTCCAATTTTTTAGCCAATGAGACCAACATGACCTGCAACTGCTCAATTAAGTGCGTATGTAGTTCAAAATTATCGCTAACATTATCGTCTTGCCAATCGTGGCGAATGGTGGCCCATGCGAGATGCAGGTTTTGTTTATCGCGATCTGAGAGCAAGCCCCCGGTAGAGCGGGCAAAGCATTCCAGCATCGCCAAGCGCCTTGCCATATGCTGCTGAAGAGTGGCTAGGTCCTTAGTGAAGCTTTCATCACCGGCTAACACGCCCATGCTCGCGCCCCTGTGCTTCTGAACCACCTTGATCAACTGGTTAATTTGGATAATCAACGAAAGTAAGTCGTCGCCTTGGCGATAAAGGCAGCAGGTCACCTGGTATTCAGTGGTTTCGGTATCCTGCATACCAGCGGCGGATGGGGCAATCTCTAACGAAGACCGGGCTTCTAGCATTGGCTATCTCAACAGTTCTCAGTTCTTTTTCCGACCAATACATAAGGGCCAGTAAAGAGTGGGTCGATCATTACTTTCAACATTTTTGCAAAGGCCGTACCACCCTTAAACTATTCAACTCAGTAGCGGCAATAGCACTAAAATACCGCCAACCTTGCGTCAAAATCACAGGTTTAGGGCTATAAAATTGAAAACACCCATACTCAACGCCCTGTTTTAGAGCCGATATTGACAGACATGCCCCGTTTTAGCACTACACAGAGGTTTCAAGCACACAAGCGCCCCTAACTTGACTTACTTTCACCCTCTGCAAACCCTATAATGTCGACCTTCTTTTTATCATCCAAACAAACTTCCTAAGCAGACAGCCAACCCACCCATGAAAGACCTCTACCAACCGTCGGAAATCGAACAGTCCGCCCAGCAATTTTGGGAATCCAGCAAGTGTTTTGAAGTAACCGAAGACCGGAGTAAAGACAAATTTTACTGCCTCGCTATGTTTCCCTACCCAAGCGGCCGGTTACACATGGGGCATGTGCGTAATTACACGATTACCGATGTGATCGCCCGCTTCCANAGAATGCAGGGTAAAAACGTACTGCACCCCATGGGTTGGGATGCTTTCGGCCTGCCCGCCGAAAATGCCGCCATAAAAAACAATACCGCACCAGCGGCCTGGACCTACGACAACACCGACTACATGCGCAAGCAGTTGAAAGAGCTTGGTTTCGGCTTCGACTGGACCCGTGAAGTCACCACCTGTAAACCCGACTACTACCGCTGGGAGCAGTGGTTTTTCACCCGCTTGTATGAAAAAGGTCTGGCCTACAAAAAAGTATCGGCGGTTAACTGGTGCCCCAACGACCAAACCGTACTCGCCAATGAGCAGGTCATTGATGGCTGCTGCTGGCGCTGCGACACCGCGGTAGAACGCAAAGAAATTCCCCAGTGGTTTATTCGTATTACCGACTACGCAGATCAACTATTGGCCGACCTCGACAAACTGCCCAACTGGCCAGAACAAGTTAAAACCATGCAGCGCAACTGGATCGGTAAAAGTCGTGGTGTAGAAATGCGCTTCGACCTACTCGCACCGGTTGCCGGCATCGACAATTTCGAGGTGTACACCACCCGCCCCGATACCACCATGGGNATCACCTATGTCAGCCTCGCAGCCGAACACCCCATCGCCCTAGCCGNGGCCGAAACCAACACAGACNTGGATGCCTTTATAAAAGAGTGCAAAGTACAGTCGGTTGCCGAAGCTGATATGGCGAGCATGGAAAAGAAAGGCATGAACACCGGCCTGAAAGCCCTACACCCCATTACCGGCGAAGAGGTGGACGTGTGGGTGGGTAACTACGTGCTAATGGATTACGGCTCCGGCGCGGTAATGGCCGTGCCCGCACACGACCAGCGAGACTGGGAATTTGCCAAAAAGTACGGTCTAGAGATTAAACAAGTCATCGCTCCAGCGGGCGATGAACCCATCGATATAGACAAAGAAGCCTTCACCGAAAAAGGTATTNCTGGTGAATTCCGGCGAATACGAAGGTCTAGATTTTAATGCCGCTTTTGAAGCCATTTCACAAACCCTTATCGCCGCAAAAAAAGGGCGTGTGACCACCAACTACCGCCTGCGTGACTGGGGTGTTTCTCGGCAGCGTTACTGGGGCGCACCTATTCCCATTTTCAATTTTACCCGACGGTGGCGAAATTCCAGTACCGGCCGACAAGTTGCCCATGTTGCTGCCAGAAGACGTAATAATGGACGGNGTACAGTCGCCCATTAAGGCCGACCCAGAATGGAAAAAGGACGAAATAAACGGCCAGCCAGTTGAGCGAGAAACCGATACTTTCGATACTTTTATGGAATCTTCCTGGTATTACGCCCGCTATGCCGCCCCCAGCGACAGCGGCATGCTTGATGCCGACATGGCCAATTACTGGCTGCCCGTAGACCAATATGTGGGCGGTATCGAGCACGCAATTCTACACCTGCTGTACGCGCGGTTTTTCCACAAATTAATGCGCGACGAGGGCCTAGTAGAATGCGACGAGCCATTTGAACGCTTGTTGTGCCAAGGCATGGTATTAAAAGACGGCACCAAAATGTCCAAATCCAAGGGCAATACCGTTGACCCCGCCGACCTAATTGAACAGTACGGTGCTGATACTGTTCGCCTNTTCACCATGTTCGCCGCACCTCCCGAACAGTCCCTTGAATGGACCGATACCGGCGTTGAAGGCGGTTTCCGCTTTTTGAAGAAACTCTGGAAAACCGTTGCCGCACACATAAAGGCGGGCGAACCCGGCGAATTAAACCCAGCGGCTATCGAAGGCGCGCAAAAAGATTTGCGCCGTAAAACCCACGAAACCATTAAGAAAGTGTCCGATGACTACGGCCGCCGCCAAACCTTCAATACCGCTATTGCTGCTGTAATGGAGCTATTAAACGAAGTAAGCCGTCACGCCGACCGCAGCACGCCATTAGGCTTGGCCGTTGAGCGCGAAGCGCTGCAATCTGCGGTGTTGGTATTAGCCCCAATTGTTCCTCATATCTGTCACCAGTTATGGCGAGAATTGGGTAACGAAACATCGATTATTGACCAACAATGGCCAGGNTTCGACGAAGCTGCACTCGCAAAAAGTTCCATAACCCTGATTGTTCAGGTTAATGGTAAATTACGTGCAAAACTCGATGCGCCAGCCGATGCTGACAAGGAAGCACTCGAAAAAATGGCGCTGTCCGACGAAAACGTAGCGAAATTTATCGAAGGAAAAATGATTCGCAAGGTCATTGTGGTACCCGGAAAGCTAGTTAATATTGTGGCCAATTAGCAGTAAAACGGGTTACGCGCACGGGTACTCCCATTCGTCACTCCCGCAGCTCGCTAGAGCGCGGGAGCCTACTTTATTTATGTAGTTATTATCAGGTTTTATGACAAGCCTATAGGTAGATACCCACGTAGGCGGGCATTACGAATAAAACAATGGTCTATGTTAATCGGGCACCGATGAAAGCCGCCTCACCGAGCGTGTACACACGGCTCGGTGCATCGAATAAGCAGGTTAAAAAACACATGAAAAAAATACTAGCAACCATACTAATCCTAAGTATTACCGCCTGCGGTTGGCAGCTTCGCGGCCTGGAAAACGGTGTAAAAAATTTAGCGCCCCTNCCCTCCCAGCTAGACTTACAGCTTTATCAACGCAACAGCAAAATGGGCCAGTCACTCAAAAAACTTCTACGCGAAAAAAACATCGAGATCAGCTCGCAGGCGCCACTATCATTAATTATTGAGGTGGAAGACTTCGACAAACGCCCACTCGCNGTAACCGACACAGGTGTAACCGCCCAATACCAACTCACGCTGAGCGTACTTTATCGCTATCAAGCGAACCTCGACAACACCTCAGACGAAGACATTACTCCCTCAAAGAAAATTCTCAGTTGGCGCAATTACGATTTCGACGCGAAATTAGTTGTTGCTAAAAACCAGGAAGAAAAAGCACTACTTGAGGAAATGCGCGAAGAACTCAGCCTGCGTATACTTGACACCTTACCCAGATAACAAACCATGCCAAAAATTCGCCCAGAACAAGTTGCCGCCACTGTAAAAAAATCACTGGCACCGGTGTATTTTGTTTTCGGCGATGAACCACTTATTGTTCAAGAAAGCTGCGATGCTATACGCACGGCGGCGCGTGAACAAGGCTTCATCGAGCGCGAACTTTATCATACCGATGCGGGTTTCAGTTGGGACGAGCTTTACAACAGTGCTAACGCCATGTCGCTTTTTGCCGACAAAAAAATTATTGAAATTCGTGTTCACAATGGTAAACCTGGAGATGCCGGAGGTAAAGCCATTGCCGAATACTGTGCATCCCCAAACGAAGAAACGCTGTTGCTAATCGTCAGCCCTAAGATCGATGCCCGCAGCCAAAAAAGTAAATGGTTTACTGCTATCGAAAACTGTGGCGCAAGCATTCAAGTTTGGCCGATTGGTCCTCAGCAAATGGCGCGCTGGGTCGATCAACGCATGAAGCGTGCGGGCCTCAATGCCGACAGCGAAGCCATCGATATTCTCTGTGCGAAAACGGAAGGTAATCTATTGGCGGCCGTCCAGGAAATCGAAAAATTAAAATTAGTAGCCGAAGGCACTCTGATAGACGCCCACACCATGACCACGGCAGTAACCGATTCAGCACGCTTTGATGTTTTCGGCTTGGTCGACAAAGCCATGCACGGCGACAGCCGCGCTGCCGCCCACAGCTTACAAGGCTTGCGCGGCGAGGGCAGCGAGCCCCTAAGCTTGCTATGGGCTCTTGCACGCGAAATTCGCGCCCTGAATAACATACGCGAAGCTATAGATAGCGGCGAGCACTTCGACCGCGCCGCACAGCGTAACGGCGTATGGGAAAAGCGCAAACCACTTTTTAAAGGCGCCCTTAGTCGTTTAAAAACCAGACAGTTACACGACTTGATTCGTAAAGCTGCTCTAGCAGACCGAGCAGCAAAAGGCATGGCCAACGGCGATGTATGGAATATACTTCTGGACATTGTGCTAGGGCTAGCCGGCACTCGCGTACTATCGGCTAAAAATCAAAAACTAGAATTTCGTAGTTAGTCGGCAAAGGATTATTGGGATAAAACAATGGAAGGACCTAGCGTTAATAAAGTCTACCCAAAACTTAGCTATCTTCTCGGCTTGTTATTAATTCTATTAATCGTGACCAGCTGTACGCAGCCACCCGAATTTTCTGCCTTAGCCGATTCCGAACCAGAAGTAAAAGAGGCATTTACTGTATTAAAGGGGTACCTCAAACGCAGAAATATGGAAGTGTCAGATACCGACGTAACCTCAAAATTAGTCGGAGACACGCTTATATTTCGCTGCGTAATTGCCGACGGCGAAAAATATTTCTCTATGCTAGCNAAAAAAAATGCTTGGCAGATTAAAGAAATNCCTCAATATGAACATGAACCGCAATAGCCACTATNTTTTNCCGCGATTACTTCAAATCCTATACATCTANGAACGCTAGCAAAAGATTACCCCTTGCGCTGAAAATCCTCGCGCNTTCGCAACAGCAGCTTTTCATAGGTAAGCGATAAAAGTCCAAATTTCGTGTCAGCCAAAATTTCAGCCCTCATAAACCCACTAAGCCATTTGCTCCTGAATACATTCCAGTAACTCGTCCTCCGACCAGGGCTTACTCAAATAGTTATTTACCCCGGCATTTTCAGCCATAATACGGTGCTTACTCGCCGTTCTTGAGGTGATCATGATAACCGGAATATCACGGGTATCTTCTCGTGAACGAAGGTGAGCCGTTAGCTCCAAGCCATTCATACGGGGCATCTCCANGTCCACTAACATCANCGCCGGCTTTTTATCTGCGAGAACACTAATGGCCTCNAAGCCGTCTTTCGCTGTACGCACTTCCATACCTATATCCGACACAAATTGAGCAAGTGAACGGCGCGCACTCAAAGAGTCATCCACGATTAGNGCAATAGGTGATTCTTGATCGTAGTGCTGTTCACTTCGTGCAACCTTTTCGCGCTGTTCCCGCAGGCGGGAAAATTCTACCCCACTCATGCTCATGCCCGGTAACTCCTGTAAATCTACCACCGCTGCCACCGCGCCATCGCCCAATATAGTGGCGCCCACCACACCCTGCGGGTGATAGGTAAACTCATTNAGTGGCTTAATCACCATTTCCTGGCTCGCTATCACCGTTTGTACCGCCACCGCCACACGTTCACCGTCGGCCCGACGGATAATAAGCAACGCCGAAAGCGCTTTATCGGCAGAACGACGCATACCGGTTAGGTGGCTAAATTCAACTAACGCTATCGGCTCGCCGTCCAATGTAAAAACGGGGTTATCGGTATCGAGTTGTAATTCTTTGCGCTGAACATAAACAATTTGCTCGATATTGCGCGTCACAACACCAACAAACTGCCCTTCGCTCGAAGAAGAAACCGGTACCAAAATCGCGTGGCCGCTAATAATACTGGTGGGTACTGTAATACTAAAACAACTACCTTTATCCTCGCTTGAACTCACCGATAACTTGCCTTTCAGTCGCCTCACTTCATTTACAACCGCATCCAAACCAATCCCACGACCAGAGGTTTGGCTGGCGCTAACGCAGGTCGAGAACCCCGGCATAGTAATTAACTGATTCAGGTAAGACTCGTCAACCTGATCACTGGGACTTATTAACCCCTTGTCTATCGCCAATTTTTTTATGGCTTCATAATTCAAACCACGGCCATCATCGCGACACTCAATGGTGACAGTTTCGCCGGTATGGCGAAAACTCAAGGTAATTAGACCTTCTTCCTTTTTTTCCTTTTGCGTTCGATCGGCAGCGCTGGCCTCAAGACCGTGGTCAACAGCATTGCGCAACAAATGCATTATGGGGTCGGCAATGGTATTGAGAACACGGCTGTCGAGTAGGGTACTACTACCTTCTATTTCCAAGCGCGCGACTTTTTTAGTCATACGGCTAGCTTGTCGCACGCAACGATTAAAACGTGACACCATGGTGCTGACGGGAACCAGTCGCATCTGCAGCATAAGTGTCTGACTTTCACGATTTAACAATGTTTGCTGGTAAGTTAAGTCCTGCAACGTTGATATCTGATCATCAATTTGGATAACCGCCTCATGGGAGTCGGTGGTAAGTTCTAATAGCTGATGCGAAAAACTGTGAAGTTCCGAATAGCGCTCCATCTCCAGTGGGTCCATTTCATCTTCACCCCACTTTTTTGATGCAGCCCGCAGCGCACTCTGGGTTTGCACCAACATTTCCAGCTCTGCTGCCATGATGCTAATTTTACCGTGATAGCCCTCGGCCAATTGAATACTGCTTTGTAAGGAATCGATTTGAGCCACCACCTGGGTATTGGTGATTTGCGATTCACCCGCAAGGCGTAACAACTCATGCGCTGTATTTTCGGCAAGGTGGAGAAAGTGCTTCTCGCCCAGCTCTTCCTGCTGGACGGATTCGACAGGTATGCTTTTTTGTTCCAATACAGGTTCAGAACTGGCTATGATCGGCTTCACTTCGACCTCAACCTCAGCCTCAGCTTTTATCTCATCTATCACCTCGGGAATATCTTCTGCAATATCGTCATCCAGCGCCTGCAAATCAAACAAACTACTCTCGTCTTCGTCAGTCAGCACTTGAAAATCAAGATCATCATCGCAAAGGCCGTCGATTGGATCGTACTCCAACGCCTCGACACAGCTTTCTAATTGGCTTTCACTGTGCTCTTTTTGCCCATGCCCATCCAGCATTAATACCGAAAGTTCAGCATCAAGCACGTCCAACGGTAGATCGATTTTCTGATCGTCGGGCTCCAGGTAAAAACCTTCATCATTAACCGTGTCGATATGAATGCCCAAAGTTTCGCTAGGGATATCAACAACTGGCGGATTCGCAACCGATGCATTAACAACGGTTTCATCGACAACGGGTTTAA
>Ga0065722_104388_pt1 | contig 18318 bp, 13 predicted proteins | sample BansetMetagenome_FD_59109 | JGI IMG/M metagenome (GOLD analysis project Ga0065722, IMG submission 59109) | Bankia setacea gill microbial communities from Puget Sound, Washington, USA - Caecum Enriched | ecosystem: Host-associated > Mollusca > Digestive system > Ceca | place: United States... | reverse complement strand
CAAATGCATTTCATGTAGTGCCTGCTCGGCCGTTTCTACGAATATCAGCTCAATATTTAATATCGAAAATTCAATGTCCAACGCATTTTTGTGCAATGGCGTAGCGCCAATGACCATCGCGCTAGAAAAGTCTCGATAGACTAGTTTAATCAGAGCCTCTGCAATAGACGCTTTCTCCCATGGCTTGCAGACAAATAAGTCGGCCCCTTCCAGAATAATTTTCTTTTCTTCACTTGGGTTGGTACTAAAGGCTACTTTAGGAATGTCGGCTAATAAATGATGGCCATATAATCGCCGCAGTATTTCACTCCCCGCCAACTCAGGTAAGTCCATATCAAAACCAACAATATCGGGTAAGTTTTCTTCACAATCCTTAATGATCATAACAGGGTCTTGCTCAGTAAAAACGGTGAAACCATCATGTTTTAAATCGTCCTCCATTAACGGAAGATACACAGTGCTATTATCAATATATAAAAAGGATAGGCCTCGTCTATCCCACTGCCCTTCATCAAGAAGAGTCGGTTCTTCCGCGCCATAATTGACCGGAATATAGATTCGAAATTCACTGCCAACACCATATTCACTATCAAAATCAATAAAACCGCCTAAAAGATTGGTTAATTTTGCAGTGATCATTAACCCTAAGCCAGTCCCTTCAATTGCCAGTTTTTGTACCTCTTCTGCACGACCAAACTCCGTAAACAATTTATCTTTGTCGGAATCTGCTATACCAATCCCTGTATCTTTAAACCCGATTTTAACCGTATTACCTAATGGCCCCGCTTTTTCTCGTTCGACAGAAATAATAACGGAGCCGCGCTCAGTATATTTAATGGCATTGGAGCCCAAATTCAACATGATTTGCTTTAGTTTTGTGCGATCACTCATTACGGCAATATTGCGAGCGTAATTTACAATTTTTATATCCAGCTTTTTTTCTTCTGCCAGAGGTAGGAGTTCAGCCGTTATTTCACTGACAATATCGCTTACCGTAAAACTATCGTGTTTAACGGTCATTCGACCAGCATCTATCTTTGATAGATCCAAAATATCGTTAATAAGCCCTAACAGATGCGTGCTATTACGAAAGATTGACTGGACGGCTCGGTCACCGCGAACATCATCAGATACCGCAAGATCTTTGCGCAATATACGACTAAAACCAATAATGGAGTTCAGCGGTGTTCGAAGCTCGTGCGACATACTCGCTAAAAACTCAGATCGATATTGATTAGTTTTTTCGAGATTTTTATTACTTTTAGTAAGCTGCTGCGTTCTTTCTTCTAGCTCTCGATACGTTCTATGGAGCTGTTCTGTTTTCAGTTTATCCTTACGGTAGGTCATATAGTAATCGAGAAGCAGACCCAAAAACGGCACCATATACACCAGTACTTTTAACATATGCGCAGCATAGTAATGGCTGTCGTATAACGACGCCGAGCCAAACACCATATGCAGCTCAAGTATCACCGCGGGAACAGTACTTAAAACAAGTGAGTCACTGAACACCCCTGGAAAGCGCTTTTTAAACTTTGGGAAAATAAATGCGCCGGTGAATATATAAATAACGAGAGGCAGTACATCAAAAGGACGACGCACGAAATCATCGGGGAAAATTGATTTCGGAATATTATCTGTACTGATACACCATTGAATAATCAGATACCCTAAAAGCACAAAGGCTGCGGTTACCCCGAGCAGAAAACGAAGTGGGTTAGCATTGGACGCAGGCTTATCGACAAAAATTAATGTACTGACGCCCAACATGACGATAAGCGCATTAAAGGTTCTCGCTACCGCCCAACTAAAAGGCGCTAATACGCTACTATCCGAAACGGTATCGAGCATTCGAGTGGCAACTAAAGAATGGAAGGCGTCCATAGCACCTGCACACAACAACGAAATACCAATGACAGGCGTTGTAATATTAGCCGTCATACTAAAATGGCTAAACGCTAAAAGCGCCGTTAAAATAGCGGCGACAATAGCGCTCCATTCTAGCAACGTATGAAATTGCGGCCCAACCATAACCAAATGTAGGTTATTGAGCATATCTTGCTGTGGTAATAATGCTAACTGCTCAAACGACTGAAGCCGTTGATCTGCACCGAAGTCCACACCCAATAGAATCAACAGAAATGGCGCTAAACTCAGGCCAATAATCGCCGCTACCGCCGAGATTGATATTTCCGGCACCAGTAATGGCGAAAAAGACCCGCTAACTTCCTTATTCAAACCAGCCCCTAACGGTTTTGAGTTGGTGGCGTAACAATGTATGTTCGCTATAAACAAAAGCGGCCAACCTATCTATAGGTCAACCGCTTTACCCTTTAAAGCAACGGTGCAATCACAAGGCTCACAATGGCCATAACATTAATTAGAATATTCATGGCTGGGCCCGAGGTATCTTTAAATGGATCCCCTACGGTATCGCCGACGACTACAGCAGAGTGCACAGCAGAACCTTTCCCGCCATAATGTCCTTTTTCAACATACTTTTTCGCGTTGTCCCATGCACCACCGGCATTCGCCATCATGAGCGCCATAAGCACACAGCAGATGAGAGCACCACCAAGCATTCCACCTAACGCGGCCGGCCCGATAAGAAATCCCACTAACACTGGGGACACAACAGCCAATAAACCAGGTGCTATCATTCGTTGTAATGCAGCTTTAGTCGCGATATCAATACAGCGCCCAGTGTCTGGCTTCGCCTTTCCTTCCAATAACCCAGGTATTTCACGAAACTGACGACGAATTTCTTTAATCATGTCGAATGCGGCATCACCAACTGCACGCATTGTCATGGCACTCACGAGATAGGGAAAGATTGCGCCTAAAAACATCCCCATTAAGACGGTGGGGTCGTTAATATTTAAATTAAAATCAGGATTATTAGTGCTCACGGTTTCAATAAATGCAGCAATGATCGCTAGCGCCGCAAGCCCTGCAGCACCAATGGCAAAGCCCTTACCTATTGCAGCAGTGGTATTACCGACCTCGTCTAAGCCGTCCGTAATCTTGCGAGTTTCTTCACCAAGACCTCCCATTTCAGCAATGCCGCCTGCGTTATCCGCGATAGGCCCGTACGCATCGATGGCCATTGTTATACCAACTGTTGCAAGCATGCCCACAGCACCAATACCAACACCATAGACGCCCGCACCCGTGGGCAACAATGAACTCGATACATAGATAATAGCGGCAATTGCCAAAACCGGAACCACTACTGATTCCATGCCCGTGGCCAATCCAGAAATCATGACAGTCGCGGGGCCGGTTTCACCATCTTTCGCTATCTTCTGCACAGGCTTACCGCCAGTATAATACTCCGTCACAAGGCCAATAATAATACCGCCAACGGCACCAGCCACAACGCACAACCAGACAGAATCACTTACCCCCATAAAATGAAGTAACGCATAGGACGCCGCCATAAAGATTAGCGTTGCACCAATAGTGCCTGCTCGCAACGCCGCCTCCGGCGATTTACCCGACATTATCTTGACTAATAAAATACCAGCGATAGAACAAAGTAGGCCCACGGACGCGAGAGCCAACGGCGCGAACATTAGATCGCCTCTGTCCCCCGCCAAAACAGCCACCGTAGATAAACCCATTGTTGAGGCTATGGCGATGCTCGCAATCATCGAGCCGCAATAGGACTCAAAAATATCAGACCCCATACCGGCGACATCTCCGACATTGTCACCAACATTATCGGCAATAACACCTGGGTTGCGAGGGTCATCCTCTGGGATTCCAGCCTCCACTTTGCCGACAAGGTCAGCGCCTACGTCGGCGCTCTTGGTAAAGATGCCTCCACCTACACGCGAAAATAATGCAACGATAGAAGCGCCCATACCAAAACCGTGAATTGCTTCTGCATGCGCAGGGTCTGCGCCAAAGAGGTGATAAAGAAACCCCAAGCCGAGCAACCCCATAGATGCAACAGTTAAACCCATTACGGAGCCACCGAAAAAGGCAACATTCAACGCTGATGACGCACCCCCCTCACTAGCGGCAATAGTGGTACGAACATTTGCTTGAGTCGCAGAATACATACCGATGTAACCCGCGCTTGCCGAGCATACCGCTCCGACCACAAACGCTAACGGCGTATGCCATGACTGGAAACCAACGAAGAGGCCAAACGTAATGATGACAACAAAGATGACTAGGATTGTATATTCACGACGCATAAAAACCATTGCACCGTGATGAATCTCCGCGGCTATTTCGGCAACAAGGCCTTCACCTGCAGGGTACTTCAATACAATCAAGTAAATAACAAAAGCGACAAGCAATCCAACACCACCCAGAACAGGCGGTAAAATTGTAAAATCCATGTAACCCCCAAACTCAATTATTGTTTTAAGTAAATCATCGCGCCTGCGAGATTTCTTTTTTACGGCGGGGATACTGCGTGCCGTAACATTTAATATAGACGCTTTATTGCGACTACAACTTTCTATTGCTACGGCAGGGAATAATAAAAAGCCGTTCGATTCTACGATACGACAGAAAAAGGGTAAACCCAGGAGGCCTCTCAACGATTGTTCAGTGGTAGGCTTGTGTTACAATCGCGCCCTTCTCAAAGGCCCGCGTTTCTATTCGTAACCGAATACGACCAAGGCCGATGACTACACCGCGCAGCATCGGCTGCACATAGACAAACGAATTACGTACAGGATTTTGAGTATGAGCCTTCACCTCGTGCCTACAGGCGATAAAGCACCAGAAGAAATTAACGTTATCATCGAGATCCCGATGGGCGGCGACCCTATTAAATATGAAGTCGATAAAGAATCAGGCGCCATGTTTGTTGACCGCGTTCTGGGTACCGCAATGCATTACCCAGCCAACTACGGATACATCCCTCATACTTTAAGTGATGATGGCGACCCCGCCGACGTTTTAGTCTTTATGAATCGCCCTTTACTGCCAGGCTCGGTTATCACATGCCGCCCTTTAGGCATGCTAAAAATGACAGACGAATCGGGTGAAGACGCAAAAATTCTGGCCGTTCCCGTTAGCAAAGTGACTAAGTATTACGATGATGTCGTCAGTATTGAAGAGCTTCCTTCCATCAAAATAAACCGTATTGCGCACTTTTTTGAGCACTACAAGGATCTAGAAGAAGGCAAGTGGGTTAAATTGGATGGCTGGGCCGGTGTTGACGAAGCCAAACAAGAAATTTTAGATTCTATCGAAAACTTCAAGAACCAACCTAAAGCGCCACGCTTCTAAACACAAAAGCTCACCGTTTAAAAGGCTCGACTGTAGGCGGCTTTAAGGCTCTAGAAGCGTTATGCCGCTTACATCCGGCGCCGGTGCTGACACCGGTTTAGGTGGTGCTAAATTGCCCCCTAGCTCTGCAACGCTCAAACTACTTATATCCACATCTACAGCTTTAACGCTTTTCCGTTCTTCAGGTTTTAGCAGCTCAGCTCCCGCCTCTGCAATATTGAACGCCGTTAGATCCAACTCAAGCGCCGAGTCTTGCTCGTATTCAGAAGCCTCTAGCAAATTTCCGCCGCTTTCTTTTAGTGACAACGCCGATATATCGACCTCAACAGTCTCAACCACCGGCCGCTCTTGCGCCGCGATCAAATGACCTTCCATGGGCGCCAAAACTAACCCCACCTCAACCTTAGCGGGCACCTCCGTGCCGGGAATAGCCCCCACTGCTGGCTCCGTGCAGGGAATAACCCCAGAGGGCGCAGAAAAAGAAGGCGGCTGAACATCGAACGCACCAAAGCTTGCTTTACCCTGCGGTTTACCGGCTGCTGCCACTTGAACTTCTACATCCACAAGCGCGCCAGCTTTTTTTATCGCTACGCGATATTTCGTAGCCGCGTCAAACGCCAAACCTCGTTTTAACACTACTGCTTTGCCGCTGAACAAGGCCTCAACTTTTGCTGCATCAATTTTAAACAGCTGTCCCATATTACGCTTGGCAGTATCTAACGCTACACCTTTCGCCAAGGCTCCACGAAAAACTAAATTATACTTTTCTTCGGATGTTTCTGAGGACATAACACCACCTTACTAGAATAATTATGCTTTACACGCTCATGAAGCGCGGGCTTTAACCTCTGCTATATTACGCATCACATGGGCACATGCTTACGTACTTTGGCGCTGATGACCGCTGGCAGAAGTCTGAACAAGATCCATACTTTTAGGCAACAATCTCAAGAGGGGGGTGAGATTGGGTACACACCACCTGCCTTAAATGTAGAGATGTATTTATTATGAGCAGCATTCCCGATAACACGCAACTTCACCACCCTTCTTTTACACCAAAAGACCCTGTTTTAACTATAAATGATGACAAGGTTATTGCCGTTGGCCAACAGAGGGTTCATGTGAGCGCCGTCACCACTAAAATTTGTGAAGATATCGCCTTTCTTGAAGATAGAATTCATCGCTTGGAAGAAATGAAAGCGCCCAGCGAAACGGTTATAAACACTTATCGTGCCATGCTAGAAAGCCGACAATCTGTGCTGGAGTGGCTACAAGAACATCCGCTGGAAACATCTCAAACAACAGAGCCTAAAACAGGTTAAACCTTAGTTAACCTCCGGCTTTATGAGCTGTTTCAGCACATCACTCATTGTAAAACACTGCCCTTCAACCTGCCGCTCATGCTTAGGCGAAGGCACAAACCGTACTAGACTCATACCCGCCGCCTGCGCCGCCATAAACCCCGCTGGAGAATCCTCAACCACCGTACAGCAATCGGCAGGCACACCCACGACATTCGACGCCAGCAGAAATAACGCTGGCGAGGGTTTCCCTTCATTGACGTCTTGAGCGCTAAATCTACGGGTAGCGCCACGCACTTCCGGAAAAAAACGGTCCAAGCCAGTAATTGCCAACGAATGTTTTATTTTGGCGTGAGCCCCATTCGACGCGACACAAAACGGTATCTCATTTTCCTGTAGCGTTTCCAATACGCACTCTATGCCTGCCACTGGCGTTAGATCCTCCGCAAATCGGCGTTGTGTTGCTGCAGCCAGTTGTTGATCAAAAGTATTAGGTAGAGCGCGCTCAAATCTTTTTTCAATCCAGGCGTAGCAATAAGACAAAGAGTGCCCGTGGAACGCTTGATAACAATCGGCAGGTGGAATATCCATGCCTTGCTCGGCAAGCAGCAACGAAAACACCTCCGCGGCCAACCCTTCGCTATCAACAAGCACTCCGTCACAATCAAAAATCACTAACATAATACTGCCAAGCCCTACTGTTTGTTAACGTGTTTACAGAGCATTTTAAATACGACCACACCCACCTCTAAAGCACAACATAACGTTCAAAAACATCGTTAAAGCAAGCCTTTAGTGCCTCAGACAGCATAAGGTCCGCACTTTCAACAAGCCCAAACAACAACTCCGGTGTTAAGCGCTCTGCATATTGAGTGGCCAGCGGCGCACAACTTAAATGCCATGGCTCCGGCGATACGCCACCCGTGTCTAGATTATAGGGGCGAATAAAGTAATCTTGCGCTGCGAGATATTCCGTCAACCATTCATACAAGGGGGCAAAGACTCCCTCACATTCTGCCACCGTCAATTGGAGCCGCTCGCCATCTGGCAGGGCCGCTGCATCGTAGATATCAAAATCCGTTCCCCAATGATGTCGCGAACCACCCGGCAAAGCCGACCAACGTAAAATGCAGTGCATTAACTGGTCAGGTGAAAGCGTATTGATATCCAACTGATGCCCATTAACATCAACAACAGGGCGCTTACCCAATGCCTTTTGATTCCAAATAGATAACTGGCGGTCAAAGCTTCGATACCCACTCGCAATACGCAAATCGAACCCATTCTGGGCCGCGAGACGTTTAAGCCCAGCAATGGGCTCCACTGCCATTCGGTGAACAGGGCACTCAAGGGTATCAAAATCAACGTGAGAATTATCACGCCCGCAGGCCTGCTCAAATGTCGCGAAAGTCACGGGAGTTGCTCCCATTTTGACCATATTGTCCCCTTAACTAATTGCGCTACCAGTATAAGTCTGTATGATTGCCCGCTACTGGTGACCGATCTCCGGCTATATTAGCTGCTGCAGCATGCTGCGATAAGCACTAACATTACGAGATTGTACGCGGTAGTTGCTAACTTAAAATAATAATCAGCAACCAACTGCTAAACTAATTCTATATTCACCAGAACCCCAAGACATTCTAATAATAACAACCCATGGGAGATCGGACCTCATGACTTCCTCTAACGGTAGCCAAGGTATGCAGGGAGAGTTGCTCGGGCTTAAAAACCTCGGCATGGCGTCAGTCAATATTCTTCATGCAATCGGTGTAAACAATTACGATGATTTATCTCGAATGGGTGCAGTTGAAGCCTATTGTCGAATAAAAACACGTGGCATTCACGTATCCAAAGTCATGCTATATGCGCTTCAAGGTGCACTAATGGATGTTCATTGGAACGATTTATCGCCCGATTTAAAGTCGCAATTGGTTGAAGAAGCAGAGCAATCTGTTAGCACGGGCGCTTAAACCGCGCCCAAGAAACCGAGCCATAAAGTACATTCGTGACAATAAAGCTGTTTGACCACGCACAATTACCCGAAGGCGCAGCCCTATCTTTTGCTCTTCACGACGAGCCGTATTTCGCCGTGCGAAAAGATGGTTGTGTTTTCGCGTATAAAAATAAATGCCCACACTTAGGCATTCCACTTGAGTGGCAACCTAATGAGTTTCTTGATGCCGAGGGAGAGCTAATTCAATGCTCCACCCACGCGGCTCTATTTCTTATCGACTCTGGCGAATGCGTTTCAGGGCCGTGCACTGGCGAAAAACTAACACCTGTTGCCATCACCTGCGACGACACTGGCGTTTACTTAACATAAACACCGGTATTTCTTAGCCGCTAATCCAATACCACCGGCAACCTCTGCTGCAAAATAATTCCCTCCACCGTGATCGCGGCACGATAAGCGAATAATTCCACTCCCACCATAGACGCTTCGCGCAATAAAACACCATAATGTGGGTCGATATCGTCCGCAGGTGAAACACTGTCTATTCCTGTGTGCTGCACACAGTACAACAACACGGCTCGATGCCCTTGCGACTTCACGCTCATCAGCTCCCTCAGATGCTTGCTTGCACGCACACTCACAGAATCGGGGAAACACCCTCTCCGCCCCTCCACTGCCAACGTCACACTTTTTACCTCAACAAAACACTTATCCTCACCCGTAGACAGCAATATATCGATACGGCTGCCCTCGTCACCGTACTTCTGCTCTCGCTGCAAGGTTTTATATCCCTGCAACTCTTCAAGTCGACCGCTCTCAATCGCCTCAACCACAAGCGCATTGGCCCTACCCGTATTAATACCGGCAACACCGCCACACGGCGTGGTCGCCAATTCCCAACCGTAACGATATTTTCGCTTAGGATTATTCGAGTCGTACAAATAACACTCAGAACCCGCAACGATACAATTTTTCATGCTGCCGGTATTCGGACAGTGGACCGTTATTTCACGGCCATCAGGCATTACTACGTCGGCCAAGAAGCGCTTGTACCGTCGCAACAGTGTGGCCGAGACTAAAGGGGGGGAAAACTGCATAAAAACCTCTATTTAAATAGGCCAGAACCACAACTCACGACCGATTACTTTTGTTGTATTTGATGCCATATCACTCACCAAATCGAGACCAAGACTTTCTACAGTAAAATTTATCTGCTGACTATCCTCTCGTTAATAAGCGAAAAAACTAGCGCGCAAAATGCGAATCTGGTAATTTTCTCCGCTTGATTTTACTCGACTGTATTTATAGGGTGGAATCTGGGGCAAATCAGTCGCTTTACACTTAAATAAAATGTTGGGCGGCCTTGAAAATACCTAAAACACCCCCATTTGACTGCGATTATTCAGCAATGAGGCGCAAATAACTTATGCCGGAATCTCAAGCTAAAACCAACTTCGCTTTTCGTGATATCCCCGCTTACGTGGAGAAGAAAGGCGAAGAGTATATGGGCGATGACCAACGTGATCACTTTCGCAAGCTATTACATGCTTGGAAACATGAACTCATGGAAGAAGTCGATCGAACTGTAAGCCACATGAAAGACGAGGCCTCGAATTTTCCAGACCCTGCCGATCGCGCAAGTCAGGAAGAGGAATTTAGTCTCGAGCTACGTACGCGAGACCGCGAACGTAAGCTCATTAAAAAAATTGATAGCACTCTTGAACTACTAGAAACCGACGAATACGGCTATTGTGAAGCATGTGGCGTAGAAATTGGTGTGCGTAGATTAGAAGCTCGCCCCACTGCTACACAGTGTGTCGACTGCAAAACTATCGATGAAATAAAAGAAAAGCAAACCACACTCTAAACGGGGTTGCCTACTATCATTAGACAGCCGGCTACACCTTATGTAGGCCGGTTCGCCCCCTCACCTTCTGGCCCTCTTCATATGGGTTCGCTAGTTTGTGCACTGGCGAGCTATCTTGATGCTCGAGCTAACAACGGCCAGTGGCTCGTTCGCATCGAAGATATTGACCCTCCCCGCGAACAAGCAGGCGCCCACTCACTGATTTTAGAATCGTTAGCCAAGCACGGCCTCGAATCAGACCAGAGAGTATTATTTCAAAGCCAGCGACACGACGCTTATAGCGCAACGCTAAACACACTTGCACAGCGGCAATTATCCTATCGATGCAATTGCACTAGAGCACGGCTAAAGCAACTCGAAAGTCTATATGACCAGCACTGCCTTTCATTAGCCCCGCCGCCAAATAGCCTTAGTGCTATTCGCCTTAACCAACAGGCGGCTCTTTTGTCGCTGGACAAACCCACACTTGACCCGCTCATCGATGGTGTTTTAGGCCCCCTGCAGCTCCCTCTAGATCCGCACGACGATTTTGTCATCCACCGTAAAGATGGATTATTTGCCTACCAACTCGCCGTCGTCGTAGACGACATAGAGCAAGGCATCACTCATGTCGTTCGAGGTGCAGACCTACTGAGCACAACCAACAAGCAGCGCTTACTGTTTTTCACGCTGGGCAGCTCGCCACCACACTACAGCCACATTCCTCTGGTGACCGATAGCCGTGGTCACAAGTTGAGCAAGCAAAATCACGCCCCCGCCATCCAATCGACAGAAGCAACGGCAAACCTTACATTCGCGTGCGAATTACTCGGGCTTTGCAATAATAAAGAGCGCACCACACTCCAACACAAAAGCGTAACGACCATTCTTCAATGGGCCACTGGGAAATGGGATATCCGAGCCCTTCCTACACACCCAATCATCGGCTAATACCACTACCTCGCGACACACTAACGTAACGCCCACCATTTTGTTAAGGTACAATTCGCGCCCCAAGAGGAAGCTGAATGAAACGACAACGCCCCCTACTCTTAATGCTATTGGTGATCTATATATTCGCACCCGTGCTCTTCAGCTGGATAGTTCACCCCGACGGCGGCTGGTACAGGCCATTTGTTATTTGGCTGCTCGTCGTGCTCATCGCTTTTATCATTCAATATAAGTCGACAACCACCCCCCCCCAACCTTGAGCCCCAATTCCATGACATTTAGCTTTTTACAAGTTGGGCTTGTCTGCCTCGTCTATCTCAGCATGCTGTTCACCGTGGCCTACTGCACCGAAAAAGGCTTGATCAGCCAACGTATCGCCCGCCACCCCGTCACTTATATTTTTTCATTGGGTATTTTTGCGAGCGCGTGGGCGTATTACGGCGTCATTGATCTCGCCAGCAATTTTGGCTACGGGGCTCTCGCTTATTATATTGGCACTGGTGCCCTCTTCTTATTTGCTCCGCTAGCATTGAAACCCCTGATGGAGCTAGCGCGCCGCTTTCAAATTAATTCCACCGCAGACCTCTTAACCTTCCGCTACGACAGCCACGGAGTGGGCGGTATTGCGACTCTTTGTATGCTACTGGCAATGGCGCCATTAATTGCGCTACAAATCCAAGCCGTTGCCGATACGATTCACATACTCACGCGCAACAATGGCATCAGTATCGATATGAATAACGAGGATTTCGGCACTCGTCAACTACTAGCGCTTGTTTACTGTGTCGCGGTTGCCTGTTTTGCCATGACCTTCGGCTCTAACCGAGAGCATCACAAAGGCCTCATTACCTCAATGGCCTTTGAATCTCTCATTAAGGTATTCGGTTTATGCGCAATAGGGCTATTTGCCGTCTATCACGTATTTTCCGGATTCGACGGGCTCGACCAATGGCTTGCCGCGAACCCTGAACAACTCGAAAATTTAAACCCGCCAGCCGCTCACCAATCGTCACACACCTTGCTACTGGTCTTTATTGCCACAGCAGTCTCTATGCCACACATTTTTCATATGACCGTGGTCGAGAACCCTGTCAAAAACGTCGCTAGAACCATTAGTTGGGCCTTCCCATTATTTCTTCTGGTCATGGCGTTACCCATCTTTCCTATCTATTGGGCAGGCATTAAGTTGGGCGGCCAATTTCCAACTGAATACTTCCCTCTTGCCGTGCCTATTGCCTCCGGCAGCACCACTTTCACGCTGATATCCTTTGTAGCGGGCCTATCAGCAGCCACCGGCGCAATCGTTGCGATCTCTCTCGCTATCGCCACAATGATTCTTAACCACTGGATTTTGCCCGCTACACCGCTGCGCACTCATCGTGAAATTTATGGGCAATTAATTTGGATGCGAAGAGTACTGATAACGGTCGTTATTCTGGCCGGCTACGGGTTCTATTTAACGCTTGGCAATCACTTTAATCTTACAGATTTAGCGCTCACGTCATTTATAGCAACACTGCAGTTTTTACCTGGGATTATAGCCGTAGCCCATTGGACCCGAGGCAATCGCAAGGGCTTGCTAGCAGGGCTAAGCATCGGCATGTTTGTCTGGGCAACAGGACTACTACTACCAATGCTGAGCGGCATTCAGCACTACCCCCTCCCATTCTTAACCAACCCTCTCGCCGTCGGTATCGACTACTGGGAAACCGTGACCCTTTGGTCGTTGGGGCTTAACACCCTTATATTTGTGGGCGTCTCATTGACCACCCATCAAACCGATGATGAAAAGTACAGTGCAGACCTTTGCGCCGAAGACGAACTCAGCCACCCTGTACGCATGGCATTGGACATTCGGTCACCAGAAGAAATAGTAGAAAGACTCTCCAACCGAATAGGCGAGACCACCGCCCGAGTTGAAGTCAATCGAGCACTCGAGCAACTAGGGCTCAATGCCAGCGAAAGCAGGCCCTACGCACTTCGACGCCTCCGCGACGAAGTCGAGGCCAACCTATCCGGCCTTATGGGTATTAGCATGGCCACCGAAATTATGGACGGACAGATACCGTTTAAGGTGCCAGAAAGTGAAGGTGTCGCTGATATCAACCTCATGGAAAGCCGTATCAATGACTACCGGGATCACTTAACCGGCCTCGCGGCGGAACTCAATAATTTGCGTCTCTATCATCGCCGAACACTCGAAGAGCTGCCTATGGCCGTATGCTCTGTCGGTAAAGATATGGAAGTACTGATGTGGAATAGCGCCATGGAGCACCTCACTGGTATCACCAGCGAAACCGTCACAGGCTCTAGGCTCACCGATATTCTGGACCCATGGGGCGAATTGATGGAACGGTTTGCAAACTCAAGATCGGCCCACTTCTACAAACAAGAAATTGACCTCGCCGGCCGAACTCATTGGATCAGCCTGCACCAAGCGTCTATTCCGTCGACCAATAGACAGCAACCCGATGGCCAGGTCATTCTGCTAGAAGACGTCACAGAGCTACAAGTACTCGAAAAAGAATTAATGCACAGCGAACGGCTAGCATCGGTCGGGCGATTAGCTGCGGGCGTTGCACACGAAATTGGCAACCCCGTAACCGGTATTGCCTGTCTTGCACAAAATATGAAATATGAAACGGAGGATGAAGAGCTCTTAGAATCCGTTGCGCAAATTTTGTCCCAAACAGACAGAGTTAGCCGAATCGTCCACTCTCTCGTTAACTTTTCCCACTCAGGCCAAGAAAAAGAAAGCGCCTTCCAACATGCGTCTGTCTATCAATGCGCTCAAGAAGCCATCGACCTTATTCGCCTTCAAAGAGAAAAAGGCCAGGTAAACTTTATTAACGACGCTGACCCAGCCATTCGAGTGTGGGGCGACAGCCAACGCTTGATCCAAGTGTTCGTCAATCTGTTGTCCAACGCCCGAGATGCCTGCACCGATGCAGGGGACAAGGGCACGATTACCGTCTGCACGAACGCAAAAGCCCATTGGGCAGAAATATCGGTCTCTGACGATGGCCCCGGTATCCCGCAAGACCTGCAAGATAGAATCTTTGAACCCTTTTTCACCACTAAAGACCCCGGAGAAGGGACAGGGCTTGGCTTGGCGATGGTTTACAGCATCGTAGAAGAGCACAAAGGCACTCTTGAGATTATCAGCCCAATTGATAAAGTGTTACAAATAGGCACAAAATTTGTGATAAAGCTCCCCACAGCGCTTGAATCTGACGCCACTACGGGTAACACTAGGCATCAGTTGTAACCGAATTACTCGGGACTTGGTTTTAACGAAGTAAACGCAGCAGACGATCTATGAGCAAAATACTAATTGTTGAAGACGAAGATATTATCCGCACAGCCTTGCGGAAGTTACTCACTCGCAATAAGTACGTTGTGGAAGAAGCTAGCTCTGTTAGCGAGGCCACAGGCAAGCATAAGCTCGACACTTTCGACCTTATCATTAGCGACCTACGCCTACCGGGCGCCCCCGGCACAGATCTCATACAGCTCGCAGGCGACGTTCCCGTATTGATCATGACCAGTTACGCTAGCTTACGCTCCGCCGTAGACTCCATGAGAATGGGCGCCGTCGACTATATCGCTAAACCGTTTGATCACGATGAAATGCTCGCTGCCGTCAAACGCGTTATAGGCAAGTCCGACAGCCGCAAGGCAAAATCCCCCATTCGCACCAGCGAAAACCACAACGCCATCGAAGGCATGATTGGTAGCAGCCTCGTGATGCGAGAGCTATACGCCAAAATTCACAAAGTTGCTCCTACCACCGCTACCGTACTCGTTCACGGCGAAACAGGCACCGGTAAAGAACTCGTTGCAAACGCAATTCATAACGAAAGCCCACGCAAAAACAAACCGCTCATTTCCGTAAACTGTGCCGCAATCCCGGAAACATTAATTGAAGCCGAGCTTTTCGGCCACGAAAAAGGCGCATTTACCGGTGCAGCCACCAACCGTGAAGGTTTAGTCGCCGCAGCAGACGGCGGCACATTATTTCTCGATGAAATAGGCGAGCTACCACTCGAAGCCCAGGCACGCCTTCTACGGGTGCTGCAAGAAGGTGAAGTTCGCCCAATAGGCTCCGTAGAATCACATAAAGTCGATGTGCGGCTAGTTGCCGCCACGCACCGTGATTTGGGCAAGCTATCGCGTGAAGGCCAGTTCAGAGAAGATCTTTACTTCCGTATCAACGTTGTTCAGTTAAAGCTCCCACCGCTACGTGAACGAGGCAAAGATATTTTGGCCCTCGCCGAAACCTTTGTAAAACGCTTTTGCGCCGAAATGCTTAAGCCTGCACTCACCCTCACGCCAGAAGCCATACAGGCCATTACGACCTACACATGGCCTGGCAATATCCGTGAACTAGAAAATGCCATTCAACGCGCTGTCATATTGTGCGATAACGACACGGAAATCGATCACGCTCAACTCGCTATCGACCTAGACCTAGTAAAAGTTGACGACGAACGCCATCAAGACGCTCCCGGTCGCGCCAGCCACCCGAGTAACAGAGCCCCCTCAAACGAACCTAACGAAGACTTATCCCTTGAGGACTACTTTCAGCGCTTTGTCCTCGAACACCAAGACACCATGAGCGAAACCGAACTCGCAAGAAAGCTCGGCGTCAGCCGTAAATGCCTATGGGAACGTAGGCAACGCTTAGGCATCCCTCGCAACAAACCGACGCAAAACGCTTCCAACAAATAGCCTTATAAACGGCATAGCTTCGCGCATTCGTCTCAGCACACTTCCCTGCCTGCTATAGGTGTTACTCGATGATACTAGAGACAATGCTCGGGCCCCGAGCATTAAGCCGATATTCGCGCCACCCCCACTATTGGTTATAAAACACCCAAAACCTAGAAAAAACCCTGTCACCTAAAATCACTTGTGGAAGTAACCGAAATATACAGTTTTGTTACCTATACCGCAGGTGTTACCCCTTTCATAGTGTTCGTAACAACCTCGAGACAGAAAGTAACGAATCGAAATAGCTAAACATCATAAAAGCGATACCCGAAACCCTTAACTCATTGATACATAAGGGTTTTGTATTGTTGGCACGACATATGCTCTAGTTAGCGTCACAATAACAACAATAAAGAATAATAAGAAAAGACTACATAGCGAATAACAACAATAAATAATAAAAACAAACGTAAAAAACAATAATAACAACAAGAAATAATAAGAAAACAAAGCGTATATACTGACTTGTGTGCCTTTGGAGAGGTGTTGCTGAATAGCAAATGTAACGGACAGGGACGTGTCCAGTTGATAAAAAATTATAAAAAATCACATCCAGATTAAACGGGAAAGCCAAGGCTTTCCCGTTTTGGGTTATAGCCCTCACTCAAATCAGGCTCCTAGCACCCCCTTAATAGCCATAATGTCCACCGTACACTTGTGTTAGACTGCGTCACAATTAAGCGTCATCACCCTATTATCTAACCACAATCTCATCACCATGCTAAATAAGCTGCGGCAGCTCAAAAACTTATCCCAAAAATTATTCGATAACACTGATGGCCCTATGGGCGCCAAAGTCATCGAAGCAAAAGCTCATGGCATCCAAAACAAATTCATTAGCAATGCGGCAATCAAAGTTATACGACAGCTGCACGAAGCGGGCTATGAAGCATACCTTGTGGGGGGAGGCGTACGAGACCTACTCCTCGGCGCAAAACCTAAAGACTTTGATGTAGCCTCCAGCGCCACGCCCGAGCAAACTCGGGCGGTCTTTCGCAACTCTAGAATAATTGGCCGCCGCTTTCGTATCGTGCATGTTCGTTTCGGTCGAGAAATCATCGAAGTGACCACTTTTCGTGATAGCCACGAAGAGGTGGGTGAGGGCCAAGAAGCTCAACAATCCGAAAACGGTATGCTACTGCGCGACAACGTCTACGGTAACTTACGAACCGACGCAGAAAGACGCGACTTCACAATCAACGCCCTCTATTACAACCCCGAAAACGGCGAACTACTCGAATTCAGCTCTGGCCTTGAAGACCTCAATGCTCGCACACTTCGTATTATCGGTGAGCCCGAGGCACGCTACAAAGAAGACCCCGTACGACTCTTACGCGCAATCCGCTTCGCGGCCAAGTTAGGGTTTTCAATCGAAGCAAAAACCGAAGCCCCCATCCGTGAACATGCCGATTACCTCAGCCATATACCGTCGGCGCGCTTATTCGAAGAAGTGTTAAAGCTGTTTATGGCTGGCTCAGCCACCGCTACACTCTCCTTACTTCGGGAATATCACTGCTTACAATATTTATTTCCCAGTACCGACTACTGCATGGAGAATGGCCGCGACGTCGATGCACACATTATTAGCTGCGCCACAACCAATACAGATAAGCGTATTAGGCAAGATAAAAAAGTAACGCCAGCATTTATTTACGCCGCCTTTCTTTGGCCAGCATTACGCGCCAGCATGCGTCATTTAATCAACGAGCAAAAACTTTCAGCTCAAGAAGCGATGCAACAAGCTGCGCAGGGCATTATTACTCAGCAACTGTCCTACACGGCGATACCCAAGCGCTTTCTCATCCCTATGCGAGAAATTTGGACGCTACAACTGCGCTTACCTCGACGCCAAGGCAAACGCGCCTATGTACTCTTTGAGCACCCGCGCTTTCGTGCAGCCTATGATTTTGTATTGCTTAGAGAGCAAGCAGGAGAAGATCTCAGCGGCCTAGGCGAATGGTGGACTAACTTTCAAAATGTAGACGATACGGGTAAGGCCGAAATGATTGAAGCGCTTAGCAGCCCTCGCCCTACTGGGCGCCGTCAACCTCGTCGTAAACCCAAGCCAAAACCTGCCGCTGAATAACGCCCGTAATGCACGTTTTCATTAGCCTAGGCAGCAATTTGGCGTCACCCTTACAGCAGGTCACACAGGCCTGCGAAACACTGCAAAAGCACCCCAATATCACACTTACACGCTGCTCACCGTGGTACAAAAGCCGAGCAGTAGGCCCGCC
>Ga0065722_100040_pt1 | contig 18344 bp, 11 predicted proteins | sample BansetMetagenome_FD_59109 | JGI IMG/M metagenome (GOLD analysis project Ga0065722, IMG submission 59109) | Bankia setacea gill microbial communities from Puget Sound, Washington, USA - Caecum Enriched | ecosystem: Host-associated > Mollusca > Digestive system > Ceca | place: United States... | reverse complement strand
TAAGTGCCGGAGTTGGTAGAAAGTACTTTATAAACAAGTCATTTAACATTAGCTTGGATCTTAAAGATATTTTTATATTTAAAGAGAATTCGGTAGAAAGTTCCATTTATCTTGGTGTTGGATTCAATTATCGATTCGATGGCTTTGGTTCTTTCAATAAAACCGAAGGTGAAGATAGCTCTATTTACAACTATCTGAAGTAAAGAGTTATGTGTAAAAGTAATGATATAAGTATTTGTTTTCTGTTAGCGCTAAGCTTTTTGGTGGCGTCATCTGCGCATAGCCAAGAGACGGTTGTTGAGACAGAATATCAACAGCCAGAACAGGTGATGGAACTTACTATTGATGAGCAGGAAAAGCTCGACGAAGAAAAGAAGGCTCTTTTTAAAGTCGGTTATGACAGTTTTAATAGAAAGAACTATAGAGAATCTCTTGGTGGATTTTATCACTACATGTCAGTTGCAAATGCAGGAGATGAGAATTATGAATGGGCGAATTTTTTCTACGGCGTTTCCCTGGAAAAACTAGGGTTTTCACACGCAGCGGTAGATACTTTCACCAAAATAGTTACAAGTAAACCAAACACCAAAATCGTAGTCTATATACTGAGTTATTTCGATAATCTCTCAAGAAATNAACCATTTGATCAGGAGATGCTAATAGCCCAAGCGCTAAATAGCACAGACTACGGATTTGTTGACGACGATCTCGCCGCAATGGTTCATTACCACCAGGGTATATACGATACTCGCAATGGGCATGCTGAATGGGCTGAAGGACATTTTAGTAGTATCCCGCATGACTCAATTTATTATGCTAGCTATCTATATCAACATGCTGTAGAGCAAACGCGAAAAAATGAAATAGATTCAGCGTTAACGCTCTTGGAATCTCTATTGGCGCTACCGAATGTTGATGAAACGCTAGTGGACACAGCGCATTGGACTAGCGCAAGATTGCTTTTTGAAAGGTCCGAACATCAAAAGGCAATTGAGCATTACAAGGCGATAAAAACGCCGGTAAGCGAGCAGGCCTCCTTTTTATTAGANCGAGCGTGGAACCAATATAAGCTAAATAAACCTCAGCGTGCTATGGGGTTGCTCTATGCGTTTGAAGCACCGGACTTCAGGCGATTTTTCACTCCAGAAATGTTCATATTGAAATCGCTAATTTACAAAAGCTTGTGTAAATACGAGTCAACGTTGTCTACAGTTGACGCTTTCTATGCGCGCTATCAAAAAGCATTGGACGCAGTATATGATCGCAAGCTTGCAGCCGATCCAGAAACGAAAACCATCTTATATCTAATTCTTAACGATGAATCGATTAAACGTCAGTGGGCATTTGTTCGCTTACTCGAAACCGAAACTGTATTACTACAGACATTAGACGATCAAGCGCTGCGCAACCACTTGAGCGCGATATATACACTAAAGCTTGAACAGTCANCAAAGCGTCTCAGGCTTAATGTAGATCGCGAGTACGAACGCTTAGCGAACCTTTTGTTGGAATACGAAGAAAACATAAATTTGGTTCGCTATGAGTCAGGTGTCGATCAGTATCAGAGCGCCAGCGACCTAAGGTATCGAGAGGTTAAACCAGAAAAATCGGCGAGCAGTTCCTATAAGGGTAAGGTTGTCTATCAGTTTCAAGGTGAATTTTGGAACGACGAGTTTGATGACTACAAAGTTCATTTATCGGACGAGTGTAACAATGAACAAGAGTGGGAGGTTTTTTTCAAATGAAATGTATACTTGAAACCTCCATCGTTAACCGTTTTCAGCCTTTAGCAAAAGCTATGATGATAGCGGGTTTCGCATTTGGCATTACATCATGTTCTTTCCTGCCGTTTATAGGTAAAGCTAACCCATCAGAAGTAGAACCAATCGTTGAGTCATTGCAGGAAGAAGAAAGTGAATCGAGCAAATATGGATTTAAGCACGAGGCCAAGACTGTTGAAGACGATATACTTATTCGACGTTTTGAGCTTGATAAAAGTAACTTGGATCATGCAATAACAAACACTAAGGACCTAATATCGAAATCGCACGGTAAGCCATTTCTGCCAGAGTTATATATTCGGCTAGCGGAGCTCTATGCAGAGAAATCTCGTGTTGTTTTCTTTCTTCGTAGACTAGAGATGGGGGAACGTGGAAAGGTACGAGAAATAAGNAGTATTGAAGCAGCGGGATTGAAAGAAAAGGCCGTTGAAACCTACTTGCAAATCGTTAGTCATTTTCCAGAGTTTGAATATCTTGACAAAGTACATTTCTTCCTAGCTCACGAGTTTCGTGAGCTAGGGAAGTATACTGATATGGTCGAGCAGTATGAGGAAATCCTAAAGACGTACCCCCTAAGTGAGTTTGTTCCAGAATCACTCTTACTGTTGGGAGACCACGCCTACCAGGACAAAAATATCGATCAAGCACTTGGTTATTACCAACGTGTTCTTCAATACCCTAAGAGTTCCGCCATAGTGATTGCTCGGTATAAGCTTGCGTGGGTACATATAAACAAGCGAAATTATGCTCAAGCATTAAGTCTTTTTGAAAAATCAGTGGCCAACAAAGACGTACCTTCGACAGTGGATGTAGACACCTATAATCGTGTGGATATCCGTCTAGAGGCGCTTGCTGACATGGCATTTACCTACAGTCAAGTTTATAAGGATACTAAACCAGGCGATGATTCTGCCTATTTTAAAAATATTGCTTGGTCACGACAATCATATATTCTGGTTTTAGAAAAGCTTGCCAATCGCTACATGATTAAGCACAAGTGGGATAACGCATCATACATTTATCGTGAGCTATCCGCCATGCAGTCTGATGGCACTAAACTTCTTCACTATTTGGAAAATTTGTACACTTGTTTATTGGAGTCAAAAAACTTTGGAGGTTCAGAAAACGATATTGTATTAATTGTGAAGGCATTGGATCAAGTTCGGTATTCGGTACATATGGATGAATCCAAAAAAGTGGAGTTAATGACAGTGTACGAACTCTATGCCCGTGATGTCGCTACTCGCTTGCATAACAATGCAAAGAAAACCAATGAAGTTGACGACTACAGAGTTGCTGCTTCTGTGTATAAGAAGTATTTGGACTTTTTTGATGAAAGCCCAAAATACGCAGAAATCCAGATCAACTATGCGGAAAGCTTATTTGCATCAGGTGATCACACTCGTGCGGGGAAAGTTTACGAAACGATTGCATCAACTATATCGGACCCAAAGGTAAGGCACGATCCTTTGTATAGCGCTGCTGCCGCTTATTACACTGCACTAAACAATATAGGAGATTTAAATCATTACGAGATAGCTTTCTCTCAAGATGGATTACGCGATGTTGGTCAAACATACGTTGGCCTTTACCCTAGTTCGAGTAAATCTGAGGATATCCTATTTAACATTGCTCGTATTCAGTACGACAAAGGGGAGTTTCAAGCGGCTGTAGAGGAGTTTTCAGCTTTCGTAAAAAAATATCCGAAGGGAAGCAATGCCAAAGCTGCAGTTGAACTGATAATGGATTCATTGAACACAACTGAAAACTATGACGCGTTGATGGATCTCGAGCAGGATATAGCCGAGATCCCTGGCCTTGATAGCGGCGTAAAACAGAATATTGCGAAAGTAAGTAAAGCCGCTCAGGCGAAAATAATTCAGGAAATGGTNGTCGGCTCGATTAACGATTGGGATTCAGGGAAAGAAAAGCTGATAAATTTTGCGGATAGCAACAAAACGGCAGGTTTGGGTATACAAGCGCTTAATGCCTTGTTTGTCTCCAGCGAAGAGCATGGTGATATAGAAAGTATGCACGTCGCTGGTCAGAGTATCGCTAGTCGTTTTAGCGGAACAGAACATGCAGAAAACGCATTAAGAGCACTTATCGATTTATCGTTAACGACAGCTAACTATCGTGTACTTGCAGACTACCTAGAGCAGTATGTTTTACAATTCCCAAAATCTGTAAATTCAAAGGATTTTCTATTCCAAGCTGCACAGATTAGAGGGAATTTGAAACAAAACTCTCTCGCAATAAGTAATTACAACAAGGTATTGAATAATTACAAGATAGATAACAAATTTCGTGAACAAATAGTGCTCGCGCTAATAGCATCACATGATGAGCTAGGTGAGAGAGAACAAGCTTATCGTGTATTGGCAAAAAATAAACGCGCTTTGAATACGGGTACCCTTGCTGCACTGGGTGCAGAGTTATCGTACTACACTGGCAGAAGCGGGCCGACGTTGCAGTATCTCAAAAACGCCAGAAAAATGTCAGCTCAGGGTAAGGTTCCATCTGAATATTATGAGCCTTTAGGTAGAACCGCTTATGCATTGGCTTTTCGATCTTACGATCGCTATATGAAAGTAANGCTAGGAGCTCAAATAGATAACCGTATTGTAGAATCAAAAACCCAACTACAAGAGCAGCTCCAGGATGACTTTATAACGGCAATTAATTTTAAGTCACCGCGCTGGTCAGTTTTGGCCTGCTACCGAATTTATGAAATAAATTTGGAATATGCACGTTTCTTGGAGGGCGCGCCCCAGCCTGAAGGTTTTACATCGGATGAAATATCTCAATACAAGCAGATAATAGCGGAAAAGGCGCTTGAATACAGAAATGAAGCCGCTCAGTACCTTAAAACGGGCGAAGATATTGCAAGGCGCACTAAGCCATTAGATAGACAAATATCCACATACGACATTGAAGCGGAGCGCTCTTTTGTTCGGAACGCGTCGTTCTCTCAACGTCAAAAGCAAACTCAAATTGGTCTTGAAACATTAAAGGATACGGAATTTAGAGCGATATTTGACTCCCTGTATAGAGNCCCTGGTGATGTCGACCTGCTTTTGGCATTGGCGAATAAATATAGGCAGCGCGGGGATCTAGGGCAAACATTAGTTATTGCCAAAACCCTACTTGAAGATACACGAAAGCTTGGCAGTAAACGTCGTTCAGAGGTTTACTCAGTGATGGGCGCTGTGTATATGGACATGGGGCACGATAGGCTTGCGCGGGATTCTCTGCAGAAATCTTTAGACATAGATAAATCTAATTATTCGGCCGCTGTTAATCTTGCGGGTCTTTACTATCACTACGGNTATAAAGATTACGCCAACGGGCTATACAGTAAGCGTATTGGGTTAAAGAAAAAAGAAGATACCGTCCTTATAATTTCTCGTGCAGAGAGGTTTTTCAATGCGCCGGATTAACCATAGTTTTAGTAAAAAAAGCACGCTAGCTTTGGTACTGCTTTCAGTCGTAATTGTAACTGCAGGCTGTNGAGGCCGGTCAAATAGAGATAAAAAGGAAGTTGAACCGGAGTTGGTAAAATCACCGTGGGTAAAAACCAAAATTATTGCGGTAACCAAAGGTGGTTTGCTCAGTACAAATGTTATCGCAGTTGCAGACAAACTATCGGAGAGTTTGCTTCATTTTGTCTATTTTGTGGATGCGCATGAAGTCTCAGAGGAGCAATCTAATCTTCCTATTGAATATACCCTAAGGCATTTGGTCTGGGATACGGAAGCCCCGGAGGGCGAGAGCCTTGTATCCACTAGCGACATTGTGACCTTAGATAATACCCTCGAGTTTGAGGTGGCAATCGATAACAATAATACTTTATATACGGCCTATAGGGGTGGCAATGTTGCGCACTGTAATACACAGCAATCCGACACCATGCTTGCAGTGAAGGCCACTGGTGATAGCGCGTGGNAAGAATACGTAGGTGCTATTGGCTATTCTGGGTCGAGAAACCCCGCATATACTGATGGCGATGCGGGCGATTACCCAAGCCTAGCTATCGATAGCAATGGCAATGTGCATATCGCATTTCAATTTTTTTGGGAGGGCTGTGATTCTAATAACGCCCTACATCCTGATGTGCTTTATGTGCAAAAACCTGCTGGGGCGCTGGATAGCTTTGATATTGCCAGCGAAGANCATGTAGAAGGCAATGACTATGCGACAACAAATTACCAAAATGCGGTGGGTTACCATAACAGTTTGGTTGTAGACATGGATGATAGCCCTGTTATTTTTTACGGTGCAAGAGAAATTAATTACAACGAACATGGCCTGCGCGTCGCGCGTACAGTTAATGGACTGTGGCAAAGTGAGTGGGTCGACAAAGGCTGTTTTATTACTGATATATCCGCCGCCATCTCTCCAGAAGGCGAATTGGGCGTTGCCTATTCTATAGGAGAGTGTACTGAGCATTTAACTTATACCGAAGACGACGGGTACGCACTGCGTTATGCCGTCTATTCGGAAGGTGAATGGACGGTCCATACGGTTGATGAAGCAACAAAGATTGGGGGCCATACTGAATTNGCGTTCGATAATTTAGGTAGCCCCGCGATTGCCTACTATGAAACAGAATCTTATGGTATAGGCGGGCAGCGTGACCTTTTTAATTTGAAGCTAGCTCGTCTTGATTTAACGAATATGAGTTGGTTTAAACAGCGAGTGGATGAAGCNGGTGATATCGGTCTGTTTAATTCACTTTGGTTTGATATAGAGAACAATATTTACATTAGTAGTTTTTCCAATACAGATAATACAGTTTATTTGTTTACAGAAAATAATGAATAACCAGTGAAGTCTATAAACATCTATTGCACTAGAAATAGATTAAGCCTTTGTGCGGTGTATTTGGTGCTGCGCAAAACTATTTTTCTTCGGTTGTGGAGGTTCACGTGAAAACCCTTATCTTGTCAACATTATTGGTTGGATTTGCATTAGTCATGCTATCTCTTTCGGCTCTCGCGGGCGTTTATACCGACGAAGGCTACCTCGATGATAGTGGAGTTCTTTGGGTACGCTACGTCGATCAAAACGGGAACGTATTTTTTCGTGATGAAGACGGTCGCATATTGGAGTGTGGAGCGGATTGTGGTGCTCCTCCTACTGGNGGCGTGGGTGGAGGAGGTGGCGGAGCGCTGGTTTTGGTTGCACTTACGGTCGGACCAATCCAGCAAGCCGATGACGATTTCGACGATGACGGCTGGAATGACCCACAAGACAACTGCACGCACGATGCAAACTTCGACCAGGATAATTCCGACGGTGATCGACACGGCGATGCCTGCGATAACTGCCCTTCACTCGCCAATTATTATCAAGAAGACATAGATAACGATGGTATTGGAGACGTTTGCGATAACGATATCGATGGCGATGANGTTGAGCTACTCGGGCAAAGAGATAATTGTGCGTACATTGCCAATAGCGATCAAACCGATCGAGATGAAGACGGCATGGGCGATTTATGTGATGACGACGATGATGGCGACACTATTCCGGATGCTATCGACAATTGTCCTGCTGTAGCCAATACAGGCCAAGCCAATGCGGATTTCTATCTGGTAGGCGACGTGCAGGGAGATGCCTGCGATAACGACTACGACAATGATGGATTCAATATTAATGTAGATCTGTGCCCCAACGCTCGCTCGGATCAAAACTTGGATTCAGATGAAGATGGTATTGGTAATGTTTGTGATAATTGCCCATCAACGGCGAATGCCGATCAGGTTGATAGTGACGGTGATGGTCGCGGCGATATTTGTTCAGTTTAGTGAAAATTATCATTGACTATATAGCTGAATTTAGTGCCGTATTTTTTGTGCCTATATCAGTTAAACGACACAACAGATTCCGGGAGGATATTCGTATGAAGCGGGTTTCCACAATTATTTTACTACTTGGATGCTTGGTTGCGGTGCTTGTGGGGTGTAAAGATCACGCACCACTGGAACGTACTACCGAAAGTAGCATAGCCGTATTAAAAGGTTCTTTTCGTACCGAAAATCCAGACGAGATTGGCTTTCCGGTAAAAGTGCTATTTGCGATTGATGCGTCTGCCAGTATGGGGTTTGTTATGCCCGACGGCAGTGGGGCCGGGGCAGACCCTCACGGTCTACGACTAGACGCGGCCAGAGAATTCATTAATCGTTACAACAGCGAGTTCGACGATGTTTCGTTTGAGGTGATGATTTGGAATTCTGCCGTTACCGCCGTTACCCAAAATGGCGATGGCCAAAACGACTACACCAAAGACCCAGACGAACTCAACGACATTCTTAGCTTCAATGCAAATGACACGACGACTAACTATTTGGGAACACTCAGTACTATATACGCTGATATTCAGCGGGATATTACCGATACAGAAAATCAGGATAATTTGTCTCGTACTAAATATATCGTAATATTTCTTAGCGATGGTCAGCCAGATTCTGGTACCGGAATAGACTCCGANAAAAAAATAACTGATAGCGTAGAAGATATTGTCGATATGGTCGAAAATTGGGGCGTGGGTTCATTTAACTTCCACACCTTTTTGCTAGAAGATCCAGCACTGGACGACGATGATCTTGCCCAGGCTGGACAAATACTAGAAGTCGATGGCCGATGCAGGGCAGGGCCAATATCAACATTTTGAAAATGCCGACTCTATCGACTTCAATATTGTTGACCTACGGTTAACGGTTGAATACATCGTTAAGTATATTGTTGCTTATAATTACAATGTTATACCAGGTGTTGATAGCTTAATGGTCGATACCGATGGCGACGGCCTATCCGACGAAGAGGAGTTACTCTACGGTTCTGACCCCGGTAACCACGACACCGATAACGATGGCATGAGTGATTACTTCGAGAAGTTAGTGAGTTCACCGGGTAACGAACGCGATCCATTGGTTTTTGATAGCCCCTGTGATTTGGGTGCGGAAGACACATGGCCCGATACCGACACCGACGGTTTGACTGATTGTGAAGAATATATACAGGGTACAAAAAGAAAAATTGCTGACACCGATTACGATGGTATTCCCGATTATATTGAACACCTAGCGGGCACTAGCCCTATTGAAGTACAAGATACTGACGATACCGATTTTGACGGTAGCGTTGATTGGCTAGAAGTTCATCACCACACCAATGTAAAGTCAGCGGACCCTATTGTTCGCGAACGCTACTCCTATCAGTACGAAATAGTAGATACCGGATTAGTGCAGATGAATCAAGGAACAGATTCTGAATCTTTTGTACGTGAATTCGAATTTACCATTTCCAATATCCACTTACTAGACCCTGGTTATCGTAGCGATATGACCGATCAGCTGCCTGGGGACAATATCATACAGCTGTACGTAGCTCAGGTCCCGAGTGACCAACCCGATACAACACCTTTGTTTCGGCGTGCAACCGTGACNGTGAATATCCGTGATAGCGATAAAGTAATCGAAATTACACCAGACAATTTTGAACTAGTTCCATAATTGGTGAATCTTATGAAAAATTCAATACCACAACTAAGTGTATCTCTCTTTACGATACTTTTATTAGCCGGATGCGGTGGATCAGGAAAAGGCGACTCGGGTGGAGATGTTGAAAACAGTACTCGACTATTGGAACAAAAAACTAGCCTTGACGGTAAAATAGATACTGTCGCCGATGTTGATTGGTACACTATCAATATCAATGAGCCGGGTATTGTCGCTTTAAAAGTTAATAACAATACAATGCGCTACGACGTCGACATACTAGCAACAATTTACGAAGAAGATGCCAACGGTAATCGTGTTCGAATCGCTGCCGATCACTTTCCGGAGGAAAGCGCTTCTAGCTCCACCATAAACATAAATGTCAATATTACCCAGCCTCAAAAATTAGCTATTTCGATCCGTGATCTAGATGACAATGACTACTCGGCAACAGAAATTTACACTATTTCTTACGATGTAGCCGCACCTGAAGACAACAACGGTACTTTTGATACGGCCGTTGATCTGTTGCTAGACAGCCGCTGCCATACCGATAGTATTGGTACCGTGGGTGATACCGACGTTATGCAGTTTACCCTTTTGGATAGCGGTGTTTACGATATAGCGACTGAGTTTACGGCATTTGCCGGGGGCACTTCAGTTGATCTAAAGGTAAGTTTATTTGCCAGTGATGGAGAATTAATTAGAAGCATAACAAAAACCGTTGATAGCTATTACAGAATGGTTGAAAGCTTGCCAGCGGGAAGCTACTACGTTCTGGTGAGCGATCAAGGGAAGGACAGTTTTGATACATCCTCACCCTATACCACTTGTTTGACTAGTGTTACTACTTCCGAAGTGTCCACTAACGATACCCAAGAAGCAGCCGCTACCATCACGGGTGACGGTCACTATGTCATAAGTGGTTCGCTGGATTACGCTGACGATCAAGACTGGAGTAGTATACAGTCGGGTCCAGCACCTACATCAATACAGGTTCTACAAGTAACCTTTGATCCTAGCGAAAGTAACGGATGTAACTCTTGGTTCCTGCTTGAGATAAAGGACTCCAGTGATAATGTTCTATTTTCCAAAGAATATTCTACCGAGACAAACGCGCGAAAAGCCGAAATAAAAGTTGAAACAATNGGCGAACACTTTATTNGCGTAAGCGCCATTGATAATCAGGTATGTAATGTAGCTAACGAAATTGGAATGCGTTACGAAGTAACTGTAGACTCAGTTGATGTGTCAGACGATGCGGAAATGGGTGGGGGCAACAATACTATTAATACCGCTATTGAGTTGGATGAAAGCGGTAGTACTGAAACCCAGGCGAGATTGTCTTATGTTGGTGATGTGGACTGGTATAAAATTACCGTAGCTGCGGACCACAGCCAGGATCGTGTACTCGAGGTGTTTATCGAATCAGAAAGCGTAACACCGTTGGAATACAACATTACTATTTTTAGGGCCGATGACATTCTTGATGCCTTTACCGGCTGGGAAAGTGCTGAATACCCCGTATCTTTTAAATCCAGCTATTTTGTTCCGCAATCTCCTGGCAACACTAACTCCGATTATTTCGTTAAAATAGTCGACATGCAATCTGATGAATCTGATATTGACAACAGTTATTCAGTACGCTCGAATATTGTGCCTATCACAACACAGGCACCTGCGACAGGCGATGCGCGCGTATCGAATGCAAGCTTTTACGATGAATCTAGCGAGCAGAGCGCATTAACAGTAAGCCGAAATGTGCTGAAACTCATCGTTGATGCTAACGAGAGCAGGGACTTTAGTTACAATGCTACTGCTTTTTCATTGGCGAGTGATCTATCGAGCAGTTTAATTACNAACCCTGAGNCAGACATCATAGAAGTAACATTTCCNTGGCAGTCAGGTTTTATTGACTACTACTCCGATCGGGACTGGTACCAGCTTGATATTGCGAAAAATTACATTGCCGCAGGTGGAATAGCCGAAACATGGTACAGTGAAATTCAAGTTGAATTGTACTCTCCAGCGCCGGGGTCGATAGTTGAATATGCGTGGGGCCTATACCGGGATAGCAGTAACAACGGTACACTCGAAGATTGGCAGGGCGACGACGGGCTTTTCGCCAGCAATGGCGACGTAAATGCTACAGTTACAGCCGTAGATTTAATTACTCCTGCGGCAGATGCCACCGGGCCTATGTGGGTCAACCACGAAACAGCCGCCGATGCCTTTTATTTAACAGTTGCGGATATTCTTAATAAATCGACAAATGTAGCAGACAATGATTGGGGTTACGATGCGCCTTACTTTGTCCGAGTGAAATTGATTTACCATTCGAATAGTACGCAGCCCTAATCTATCACTTCGAAAAAGAGGTGTTTATCGGCCACATAGAACGCTTTCTCGTGGCCGTTTTAGTGTTCATAACGCTGTGAAGCGTGTCTTTTTTGTAACCTCTCTGAACATTCGGCTAGCGCTTAANTTGTGCAGTTGCGGTTCTTTGAGGTGAATTGATAAAAGATTCGCTTTTCTAGCCGCATCCGNATTCGATTTCCATATCAACCTTAGTCGGATTTGACGGACTGACGCTTACCGCGGTTAAGCGCCAAGCGCATTAATAGAGGTGTTCAAAAGACTATTCTTAAGAGTTACTCCCCAACATGTTAAACAGTACGTTTTGTAGCTCAGTTTGTAACTGCTTCTTTGCTTGCTCAAGTACGCGTAATTCGGTGAGGGTGGGGTCTGAGGACGATACTTTAAAATCCCATGCATGACCGCCTAGGCTTTTTTTGTTATCACCAACTAGCGATATGCTGAGGTTGGCTTTTTCATAATACCATTGCCCTTGGGGTGGTAAGGCTGTTGAGTCTAAGTTAACGTTTAATTGGTAGGCGCCTTCGGGTATTACGGTAAAGCCCTTGCTCGCCAACGTGTCTTCTACGCTCGTTTGTAGTTTTTCATTGTTTAAGCCAGATGCGTTTACGGTAATTGTTATTCTTGCGATAAGTGCAGCATGATCGAGTTGGAGCTTTTCGACAGGCCATTGCGAGGGAACCGATTGGCCTGTTAATGACACGACCTGTAATTGCTTGTTTAGTACCCGACGCTTTTGTTGTAAAGGAATGGTTTCGTTGGATAAACGAATTTTTTCTATAAGCGATTTTGACTGTTGAGTACGCGTTATGAGTGTGCTGGTGGCTTCGTCTAGTTGAGTTATATCGGTGCGCAAATTCAGGGTGGTGGTTTGTCTAGGTAAAATAGCCAGCGCGTAGTAACGCTGCTCTAATGGGCTTTTCCATAGTTCGGGGACTTTAACGCCTTCAAGACGTTGTTCCGTGGAGCTTCGTATATCCCGTGAAACAGCCAAAGAGTCAGTGGTATATGATATGCCTGCCACACGGCTTTGTTCGTAGGCCGTAACGTCGCTGGAAGTCGACTGTATGTTGACACTAAATATTTTAGCTAATTCTGCTCTGGCGCGAGTTCTAGCGTCNTCCATTGTGTCAGCTTCGCCAACGCCAGTTAAAAATTGTGAGCGCGGGTATTGTTGGCTTTCGGACATAACCCATTCTGGCTGTGCATTATGCGTTTTTGAACCTTCGTGCGCGCAGGCACTTACGAATAAAATCAGTAATGCGGTGATTATCAGGTTTTTTTTCATGTTGTCATTCTCTAGTGGATGCTGTGCTCAGGCATACGCTGCCACGTAAAATTTACAAAAGTGAATTGATTGGCGGTTATCTCAATATTTTCTATATTTCTGCGTTCAATTATATTGTTGTATCGGTCCAATACTTTAATTTCGAGTGAGTAGGCGCCTTGGTCTAGCGGCTGCCTGGCAATGTGGATTTTGTTTGGAAGCGTAAGCCAATGTCGATTGTCCGATTGTTCTAGCATTGCACCAAGAAAGTTGACCATCTGGCCAAGTATTTCATGCTCTTGGTTTGCTTCTTCAGCAAGTGCATATTTACTGATGTTGCGAGATAGTGCACGAGCTTTCAAACGAGGCATTTTTCTGTTGAGGTCGTCCATTGCTATAGATTCAATATCGGCGATTTGCTGGCCGTGAAAAGAACGTTGGTTAAGAGTGAATTCAAAATGAATGCCGTCAAGGTCTCGGGTTAAGTGTTTGGGTAGTGAAACGCGATAAATATGGCCTGTTTCTGGGTCCACTAGTGTGGTGTCATAGGATGTTTTGATGGGGGCGAAATCTATATGGGAAAGAATAAGGAGTTGGCCTTGCGGTAGTAATGGTAGTGGTCTTTCTTTNTCGGCGCGAGGGGTATCCAGCTCAAGCCCTAGGGATGGTATAAGATATTGGATTCGCTGCTGTAGATCATCGGGGATTGGGAGTAGTGCACTTTCGTAGTTTCTGTACGCGCTTTGGTAAGCAATTAGTGCATTGTCTAGCTCTAAATTAGCCTCGAAAACTAATCCGGTTATGTACCTGGCAAATGCTGCTTCTTTAAAATGCCCTTCCTTCGTTAATCGAGTTAAGGCTAGATCAATTTGCAGCGCTTCCACGCGGGCGGAGTCTAGTTGGTCTAGCGCCAAAAAATTCATTATTTGAAAGCTATTCACGAATAAGTGTTCGTAGATAGTGGGCTTGTAGCTACTGAATTGCTCCGATAGCGTATAGGCCATTAAGCTTTCAGAGATGCTTGTTGGGCTTAACCGTCCAACTTGATTCTTTGCTTTTTCAAATTCGGCAATACTTTCTTCGTAACGTTCCATTTGTCGTAGTACCATGGCTTTGTTTAAAGAATGCAAGGCGGTTGTTTTTGTGGAATTACTTTGGCCATCTAAAATTTGTAGTGCGGCCTCTGTGTTGTTGGCGCGAAGTTGTGATTCCACTAGTTGATGCGTTTGATGTTGTGTTTGAGCGCAGGCGCTAATGAATACGGCAAAGCATAAAATGGCTACCGGAAAAAGTCTAATGCGTAGCGGCATTGTGTTTTTCGACATGGCCTCATAGTTCTTTCGGTAAGAGTATTAGGTGGAGAGGTGTTGCTGCTTGTGCGCTAACAAGCAGCATTTAAAGGCTATTGTTAGTAACGAACAGAACGGCCGGTAATTAATTTCTTAATTTTTTTCTGGCCTATCCATACTGTGCGGTTGTCTGTAAGGCTCACGAGCTTTAAGTCAACTTGATAGTAAGTGATTTGAGTTTTTCCTGCAGCGTCAATAATGGTATTGATGCTGCCTATCATCATATAGTCAGCGCCCAACTCTTGACCCATTGCTTTTCGCGATTCTTCAGATGCATTCAAGTCTTGGTCGAAGCGCTCATCTCTAATTTGGCCGCGTTCGCCGCTATTAGCGACAAAGCTTGCGCTTCCCGAATTAATGATTTCCCGTTCGATGTCGTTAACAAACGTAGTTACATTTACATGTTCATGGCTAAGGTTGCGAATGCCGCCAACAATTATGTTAGGCATTTTGTTTGTTTGAAGAACATGCGTTTCGAGCCAAGGTCTGGAGAGCATGTCGTCTACCATTTCATTGGAGACCAACTTTGAGTCGGTGTCGTTCCATTTGCCGCTTAAGTCGTTTACTTCGTCCACGCCTATGCGTTCGACTTTTACGGCTTGATTGCCACAGGCGCCTAATAAAACTGTAAGAAAAGCTAAGCATATAAAGGAAAAAGTCCGCTTCATTGTTGCGTCCCTTNATTCATCGCATCAAATATATTGTCTGCTTTGTTTTCAATGAATTGTTTAAGTTTTGGATCCATATTTTCTGCAGCGGTAGCGACCGTTTTGAACTTATTCATATCGATTTCTGCCAGGCTGTATATAACNCCCGATTTTTTATCTTGCCAGTGAGCGATAATCTCTGCGCCAGTGAGGTTGAGTTTGGTAATGTTTTTTATATTACGTGAAACAGCTTGTTCATTNACAATATCATCACTGCTGGCTACGGCAGCACTGTAGTCACTGGCGACTACGTCCATATAGGAGCTAAAAATTTGTGCGAGTTCTGCTCGGGCGCGATTGTCTGCGGTGTTTTTCTGTAGTGATGCGTCATTCATCGATGGCGCAGAACCTATTCCTCTAAAAAAGCGATTTTTGCCGTCTTTGAAGGCCTGNTTGCCTTCATTTACCCAGTCTGGAGCGCCCTTAATGCCTAGGTCACTTTCTACAACGGTGTTTGATGAGCAGGCAAACAGGAGTAGGCTAAACATACTGGTAAGAGCCAGCTTAAATGTGCGACTGGGTAGCTTGTCCATGGAGTTTCCTTTAGTTGTTCGGTTGTAAGGGAGGGGTGAATGCCTCTTGGCAAGTTTAGCTTTAATGATGCAGAGCGTACAGGTTCTATTCTGAATAGATCCTGAATATTCGCTTATTCAGAGGCTTCTTGGTTTACGGCCTATTCTAGGCCATAAAGCTCTGCCATTTGCTGGTAATCGATCCCCCATTTCTGAACGAACCAGTTGTTGATATAGGTGTCATCGGGTTTGGCTGCGCCACAACGCATTATCTGCTCTCCCGAGGGGCTCGTGTGATTGGTTTGATCACAATAGGTTCTTATCCAAAACTGCTCCAATGCGCCAAGGTAGCCAGTATTTAACTGGTTTATTTGCTCAGCTACGACGGTCGTAATGTTCATTAATTTCGCTTTTTTGGGGTGTAAGTTGGCCGCTGGGAGTTCTTCGTTGTGAGCCACGGATGTTTTTTTTGTGGGCTTATTTATGCTTCGTGAGATGGCGTTTCTATTAATGAAGCTAGTGTATTTTAAGTTTAATGCTAGCGTCTCTTTGTGTACAAAGGCAATGTAAGGGTGGGTGTGGTTAACCGATACGGTCTCGGATATGTCTTTGCCATCTTCCCCTTTTCTAACGATTTTACTGTCGGTAGTGTAATTGGCCTGGCGCGTTTCGCGTGATTGGCGGTGTCGGTAGTTTACATTGCCGTCAATGCTTAATTTTAATGCCGATGTAACCCATAGGGGAGTACCACAAGCTATTGCGAAATTGTTCATTTAATGAGTCGGCGCCAGCATTTATTGTGTGGAATTGATTTTGATTGCGGTTTAAATTTTGCGTTAACTGTATGTCCGGTAACAGTTGTTTGAATCGACTGTTGTCTTGTGGGTCAACTTTTAGGTTAGTGCTTTGGTTCCAGGCACCGCAATATTTTTCGGTGAATTCTTTTAGAAAGAAGCGTTGTCCTTTAACATCTTTTACTAATGCTTGGCACTGCTGTTTCCCTTTTGCCCAAACGGCGTCGTGGTAAGTTGTGAGTTTGCCGACTAGTTGGCCATTGGCGATTAATTGGCGGTAGGTGTACAAAAACCATCGGAATGTGTCTGGGTTGCTCGAATTGGCGAATACCTCTGCTTGCTTTAATAGCCAATAACTGGCGTATCGGGTTTCCTCTGCCTGTGTTGATGTTATGGGGCCATCCAATACAATATTCCAATTGGATTCATCGCGTAAAATTTGTTCGAGTTTTTCGGCTGCGGCCGTATGATTGGATGATAGCCGCATCATGCGCACTTCTATAAGGCCTCTATCAATGATTTTATAGCGGGTTTGATTCAGCCCCAGTCTAGCCTCGATATTGTCCGGGTCTCGCTCAATCGCTCGCTGGTAAAAGTCAGCGGCTTCGTTATATAAACCCGACTCGTACAGTTTATCGCCTTTATCTACCAAGCTACTGCATGCGGTTAATGACGTTATAAGCAGCGCGAGAATGATTTTTTTCATATGATTCNAGGTTTGTGAATGGCTCATCAATTATAAAGAACATTTGAGATATTGACAGCAGAATGATCAGTTGGTTTTATAGGGTAAAAGACACCTCTATTTATTGATTTTAGCCTTTTCGCGACTTGGTGATCCGGAATGTAAAGCGTACCGCGTAGCGGAAGGTTGACTGCCTTTCCAAGCAGACCAGCGCTGCTTGCCAGACCGCGCCCTTTGGGGTTTTGTGTGCGATTCATGCACGGCGTTAAAAATTTTTGCTAGGGCACCAGTATGGCTGTGAATTTTGCCTTGCGCACGAACCGCATACAAAGCTAGAGGTCGAAAGCAATTAATAGAGGTGCCCTAATTATTACCCGCTAAGAATCCACTATACCGCTAGTGTCGATCCTTTCATTAGGCATGTTTGGCTGAGAAAAGTGGGCCAAATGCGGTTCGAATTCTGCCATTCGGTATTAGCCATATACAGCTATGCTACACATAGCGCCATTTATAGTTCGTGTAATATACGATGAATCGTTTGTTTACTCACATTCAGTATCCATTAATTACCGCCCTTGGTTACTGGGCGATGGGTGCATTGGCCGGTTTTTTTGCGATTCCGCCAGGGTTCGCGAGCCCCATCTGGCCTGCGGCGGGTTTTGCGTTCCTTATGGTGCTCATGGTGGGCCGGCGTACTGTACTGGGCGTGGGGTTAGGCTCGTTCGTGTTGAATGTCGGGTTTGGCGGCGGGTCAGTATTTGAGCCGTCTTCCGAGTGGGTGCCTGCGATAATTATAGCGGTTGGGGCTAGTTGTCAGAGCCTTACTGCATGGTGGTTTGTCCGCCGCTTTACACGTTTCCCCAAATATCGTTCAGCGCCCAAATGATGCGGTTCTACTGGGTCTTTTCGGTGGGCCCCTGGCTTGCGTGGTGTCATCGGGTGTGGGCGTGTTTAGTCTGGTTTATTCTGGGGTAATTGCGCCGGTTGATGCTGGCATAAACTGGCTGCACTGGTGGGTTGGTGATTCTATAGGGGTGCTTATTTTTTGCCCTATTATATTAGCGTTATGTTTGAGTTTGGCGTGGGCGAAGAAAACTACGTTGTTCACATTTTTTGTGGTTTATCTGTGCTCTATTTTTGTAGCGACGACTATTTTTGTTTCATCGCGCAACTCACAAGAGCAAAAAATAGAGCAGCTGTTTTCTGAAAAAGTTGCAGGAATGCACACCAGCTTGGTTAAACAGCTACAAAATATTATTCATACTTCTGGCGCATTGAGTTCGGTATTCTCTGTTTTTAGGGAAGTTGATTATCGGCATTTCGAAAACTATGCCCGTAATGTTTCACTGTTTACTACGGGTACTCATGCTC
>Ga0065722_104387_pt1 | contig 18372 bp, 14 predicted proteins | sample BansetMetagenome_FD_59109 | JGI IMG/M metagenome (GOLD analysis project Ga0065722, IMG submission 59109) | Bankia setacea gill microbial communities from Puget Sound, Washington, USA - Caecum Enriched | ecosystem: Host-associated > Mollusca > Digestive system > Ceca | place: United States... | reverse complement strand
GTTCTAGCAGTTCTACTAGCTCGTCTTCCAGTTCTAGCAGTTCTACTAGCTCTTCGTCCAGCTCCAGCAGTTCGTCATCAAGCTCGTCTTCTTCAAGCACTAGCAGTTCTTCTTCTGGCGGAAGCATAGGTAGTGGGCCGGCAGTCAATATTTTTACGGATCTTCCTGATGAGCTACGGATTTCCGAGGATGCCGATCGCTTGGAAACCGGTGGGTTTTTTGTCTCCGATTTTTTTAATGAGTCCCAAATTGAGACAATTTATCTGGATTTTCCTCAAAGTGATTATAAGCAGCAACTGACGAATAATTATTCCAGTAAAACCGAAATTGAAGCAAAGCTGACCTACCGCGGGGATGTTTATGAGCAGGTCGGTGTACGATACCGAGGGTTTACAAGTTACATGTCAGCTGGCGACAAGAAGTCTTTCAATATTGAGCTGGATTGGCTGATAGACGGACAGGATATTGATGGATACAACAGCTTTAAATTAAATAACGCATTTGATGACCCCTCAAATATGCGCGAGGTTCTCTACAATAATTTGTCGCGTTTGAATATCGCCAGTGCGAAATCTAGTTTTGTAAACTTAGTGGTTAATGGCGAAAGCTATGGTGTATATGCCAATATACAAAAGCTTAACAAAGACCATGTTAAAGAGTGGTATTTTGACAAAAATAATACCCGTTGGAGAGCTGAGGCTCCCAGTGGTGGTGGATTTGGCGGCGGGTTTGGCGGGTTTGGTGCCGGTACTTCATCACTTAATGACCTTGGGGAATCTGGTTCTGCTTATGAAAATGCCTATACATTGAAATTCTCTGACTTACTGGATCCTTGGCAAGATCTGGCCGATGCGGCTCATGTTATGGGGACTACTTCGTCCAATCAACTAGTGGAATCACTTATTGATTATATGGATGTTGATGCAGCACTTTGGTTTATTGCAACGGAAAATTTGTTTGCTGATGATGATGGATATATCAATAAGGGAGGAATGGATTACTACGTATATTTTGATCTAGAAAGTAATCGGATCATTCCTATTGAGTACGACGGTAATTCTGTGTTGGCTGCTAATCACGTGACTAGTTGGTCCCCATTCTACAATGAAACAAATAGTTCTTTTCCTCTAATGAACATTTTGTTAAGTGTTCCAGAGTTACGTCAGCGATACTTGGCTCACTACCGAACGCTAATGGAAGAGTCTTTAAACCCGACGATGGTAAACGCAAAAATTGATGCTTATGCAGCGCTTATCAACAACTATGTTGCCAACGCCAGTGTTCGGCAATACAGTGATAATGAGTTTAGTAATGGTGTCGCTAGCTTAAAGCAGGTCGTTTCTCAACGTTATAATTATGTACTGGGTAACAGTGAGGTTAGTCGTACAGGGCCTGTTATCAACAATGTGCAAGATAGCGTTAATGGCGTTGTTTCTGTGCGTCCACTCTCTGATCAGAGTGTGAATGTTAGTGCGACAGTAAGTTCTAACAGTGGCATTAGTGCCGTTAATTTGTATTACGGTGAGGGCTTGACTGGGCGCTTTGTTAAAGCTGCAATGGCGGCAAATGGGGGTACTTATACAGCAACCATTCCCGCTATGTCTAGAGGTCAGTTTGTGCGGTATTATATTGAGGCCGTTGCAAATGATGGTAACGCTACCGCCAGTTATAGCCCAAGGGGGGCTGAGCACGATGTTTATGTTTATCAGGTTGTGTCAGCTGACACCGTGGCGGGTGATGTCGTTATAAATGAGGTGATGGCTTCCAATACGAGTACTGCGGCGGATGAAGAGGGTGAGTTTGGAGATTGGATTGAGCTTTACAACAAAGGCGGCCAAGCAGTTGATCTTTCGGGGTACTATCTTACCGACGAAGAAAGCACTTTAGATCGTTGGGCGTTTCCACAAGGAACAGTTATTCAGGCGAATAGCACATTAATTGTTTGGGCTGACAATAAAGAGTCTCTTACAACTGGCTTGCATGCCAACTTTAAGCTGAGTGCCTCGGGTGAAAATGTTTACTTGGTTACGCCGTCTCTGCAATTTGCCGATCAGCTTACTTTTACTCAGGCAGAAAGTGATGAGAGTTACGCAAGGAGCCCAAATGCCACGGGTGAATTCTCTTGGACTTCATCTCCTACCTTTAATGCGGTTAACAATTAGAGGGTGAAAATTTAGGTCAGTGTTTTTCGAGCTGGCCTAGTTCATGCCGACAGCAACGGGCCTTTATGAAAAGTGAAATTTGATTGTTAAGTTGACCTAAGTAATAAAGCGCCTATTGTTATGTTGGTAACTTTCACGCCCCTTTCTTGAGTTGTGAGGCGTGTAAAAAATAGTCTTATTCTATGCGAGCATGTTTTTAAGGAAGCTCCCGGTATGTGATTTTTTACTTTTGGCGACTTTTTCTGGGGTGCCTTCTGCAATAATATACCCGCCGCCGCTGCCGCCCTCTGGACCGAGATCAACAATCCAGTCTGCTGTTTTAATGACATCAAGATTATGCTCAATAACAACAATAGTGTTGCCGTGGTCTCTCAACCGGTGTAATACGTTTAGCAGCTGTTGTATGTCATGAAAATGTAGCCCGGTTGTGGGCTCGTCCAAAATGTAGAGTGTTTTACCCGTATCGCGTTTTGAAAGCTCTTTGCTGAGTTTTACTCGTTGGGCTTCGCCGCCGGACAGTGTGGTTGCTGCTTGTCCGAGACGTATGTATGACAGGCCTACATCCATGAGTGTTTGTAGCTTTTTGGATATGCTGGGGATCGCGTCAAAGAACTCTCTTGCATCTTCTACGGTCATGTCTAGGCATTCGTGAATATTTCTATTTTTATACTTAATTTCCAGCGTTTCTCTATTGTATCGTTTGCCCTTACATACATCACAGGGAACATAGACATCTGGAAGGAAGTGCATTTCTACTTTTACAACTCCATCACCCTGGCAGGCCTCACAGCGACCGCCCTTGACATTAAAGCTGAAACGCCCAGGTTTATATCCCCTTGATCGCGCCTCCTGTGTGCCAGAAAACAAATCGCGCATTGGCGTGAATATACCGGTATAGGTTGCCGGGTTAGAGCGCGGTGTCCGTCCTATAGGGCTTTGATCGATGTCGACACATTTATCCAATAACTCTAGGCCTTGGACGTTATCGTGCTCTTGTGCGGTTAAGGTTGTTGCCCCATTTAAGGCGGTGGCGGCAAGAGGGTAGAGGGTACCATTGATAAGCGTTGATTTTCCCGAGCCGGAAACGCCGGTCACGCAGGTCATTAGCCCCAAGGGGATTTCAAGCTGAACATTCTGAAGGTTGTTGCCTTTCGCTCCAGTGAGTAATAGATGTTGACTCTTCTGTGGTTGATGACGGGTAGCCGGAATTTCTATTTTTTTGCGGCCAGACAAATAGTCAGCAGTGGTTGAGTTTTTAGATTTTATAAATTGCTTGTAGGTTCCCGAGGCAACAATTTCACCACCGTGTACGCCGGCTCCGGGACCGATATCGACAATGTAGTCAGCGGTACGAATAGCGTCTTCATCATGTTCAACGACAATGACGGTATTCCCTATGTCGCGCAGGTGGGTCAAGGTCTTCAGCAAGCGGTCGTTATCGCGCTGATGAAGGCCAATGGAGGGTTCGTCCAGAATATACATTACGCCCACTAAGCCAGCACCAATTTGACTAGCGAGGCGAATACGTTGCGCTTCGCCCCCAGAAAGTGTATCTGCACTGCGGTTTAGCGTAAGGTAGTTGAGGCCAACGTCAACTAAAAATCTAAAGCGATCACGTAGTTCTTTTAGTATCTTGTCGGCAATATCTTGCCGCGCGCCTTCAAAGCTGAGTTGCTCAAAATAGTTGTAGGCTTCGCCCACAGGGAATTCGGTGATCTCTGGGAGGTTTTTCTCGTCGATAAAGACGTGGCGAGCATCTTTTTTTAATCTGGCCCCATTACAGTCGGGACATTTCATGGTGGATAAGAATTTGGAAAGCTCTTCTCTCACCGAGTTAGATTCGGTATCTCGATAGCGGCGTTCGATATTTGGAATGACACCCTCGAACGCATGGTTGCGGTTATATGTATCGCCGCGGTCGTTGACGTAGCTAAAATCAATAAGTTCACCTTTTGAACCATACAGAATGGCTTCTCGGTGCTTTTTAGCCAATCGCTTCCATGATTTGTCAATGTCGAAACCATAGTGGTTGGCGAGAGAGGTCAGCATGTGGAAGTAGTAAAGGTTTCGTTTATCCCAACCCCTAATCGCGCCTTCTGATAATGATGAATCGGGGTATTGCACTAACTTGGCTTCGGCAAAAAACTGCTTAACACCCAGTCCGTCGCAGCCGGAGCAGGCACCGGCCGGGTTATTGAAGGAAAACAGGCGCGGCTCGAGCTCGGCTAAAGAGTAATCACATACAGGACAGGAATGCTTTGCCGAAAATACTTGGTCTGGGGCATTGCCATCCATATCCGCAACAATGGCAATACCTTCCGATAGGTTGATGGCTGTTTCAAAGCTTTCGGCAAGCCGAATTTTGATATCCTCACGAATTTTGAAGCGATCAACAACAACATCAATGCTGTGTTTTTTTCGCTTGTCGAGTGTTGGGGTGTCATCAAGGTCGACGACAAGACCGTTAATGCGTGCACGAATAAACCCATCTCGGCGAAGGCTTTCAAATACATGGAGGTGTTCGCCTTTGCGCTCACGAATAATTGGCGCAAGCAGCATAGTTTTACTGCCTTCGGGCATTTGCAGTACATGGTCGACCATTTGTGAAACCGTTTGGGCTGCCAGGGTTTCATTGTGTTCTGGGCAGCGAGGCTCTCCGACTCGTGCAAATAGTAGTCGCAGGTAGTCATAGATTTCGGTAATAGTTCCGACCGTAGATCTAGGGTTGTGAGAGGTAGACTTCTGCTCGATGGATATTGCTGGGCTAAGCCCCTCAATATGGTCGACATCGGGCTTTTCCATCATCGACAAAAACTGGCGAGCGTAAGTGGAAAGTGACTCGACATAACGCCTCTGGCCTTCCGCATAGAGTGTATCAAAGGCCAGAGACGATTTGCCTGAACCGGAAAGGCCTGTTATCACAATAAGCTTGTCTCGAGGGAGGTCGATGTCGATATTTTTTAGATTGTGGGTACGCGCACCACGTACAACAATAGTATCCACAGAGTAAGATTCCGCTAGGTTAATGGGGTTTAGGGGAGCGCTCAGAGGCTCCTTTTACAAGAGCTGAAATTATACGCGCAACTCCGTGAGTAAGTTTAGTATTGTCTTTCATTGCTAAGAGCTGCGTAGCATAAGGTACAAAAAAACCCGCTACTAAGAAAGTGGCGGGTTTTTCAATTGCTACCAGCGGAACGGCAGTTTAGTCGTCAAGATCGTCCATATCACGAACCCAATTACTTGCTTCAAGGCGATTGCGAACGCCAATTTTCTTGTAAACATTATACAAATGGCTTTTGACCGTATGCTCACTTACCGACAAGGATTCTGAAATATCGGCATTGGTCGCGCCGTCTTTGATAAGCTTGAGAATTTGTCTCTCTCGCTTGGTCAGCTTTACATTGGGGCGCTTTATGTTACTGGGTGCTTTTCGGTTTTTGTCTAAGAAAGTATGCAGTAGGCGTCGAGGCACCCAAAAGTCCCCGTCTAGCAAGCAGCGAAGCCCTCGAATAAGTTGATCTTGTTCGGAGTCTACGTAAAACAGCCCAGACACGCAGGGCCACTCTAGAAGGCTTTCTTGCTCACTTTCATACTCGGCATTAAGTAAAGCAGCGGTTATATTTTCAAAACTGTCCTGAATTTCGCGCACATAGTCGCTTAGGGTTTCTAGGTCTTGGCCATTACAATCAATCAGCAACACATTGGTCGTGTCGGGCACTGATTTTAGCTCGCGATGAACGCTACAATCGAGTTGCAGTTCGTCGCCGATAAGCTTGGCGAGCAAGCCGGTTTGCAGGCTGCTGTTGGCCGAGAAAAGGACGATTTGTTTGCCTTGTTCCGCGGTGTCTGATTCTGTTAGAGACACATGATTACCTGATTTTGTTAGCTGTACTTCGACGCGCATTGCTGTAGAAGCATAGGTTAATTTATTGTTGTTATCATCTCCGAAAATTGGAGAATCACAGATCATTGTAACCCATATTTTGTGGCTGCAGTACCAAAAAGGCTTATTATTTCTGCGCCAGAGGCCTAAAAACCTCATTCTTAAGTGTTGGAATTTTAATGGGTGAAATCTAATTACTGGGGGCTGACTGGCAGGAAGCTTGAGCATGACTGCTGCGATCCTAGGTCAACAAAGGGGGGATCGTCGGCGATCTGGACGTCAAACCCACTTCATACCAATGAATGTGAGGGTGCAGATATGGCTTCACACTATGCTACGAGAGATATGTGGATCCGACTTTTATTTTAGGTGGGCCTTCTCGAACAGTGTTACAGGCAGCGCTTGGCTGGTAGAATCGCCCTCTTTTTGAAATTGGGTAACAATGTGGCGCTGCATTCACAAGTAAAAACGGTTGCATCCTTGGCGTCCCTTTATGCGTTTCGCATGATGGGTTTGTTTATGGTGTTACCCGTGCTTATGCTTTATGGCAATCAATACGCTGGGGCCACACCTTTCCTATTAGGGGTGGCGTTGGGGATTTACGGTCTTACTCAAGCCATTTTCCAAATTCCTTTGGGGCTGCTGTCCGATATAGTCGGCCGTAAACCGGTTATTCTGTTGGGCTTGCTCATTTTCGCCGCCGGTAGTGTTATTGCTGCTCTCGCGACCTCCATTGAGGGATTGTTAATTGGACGTGCGCTACAGGGAAGCGGTGCTATCGCGAGTGCGATTATGGCGATGGTGGCTGATTTAACCTCTGAAGAAAACAGAACAAAAGCGATGGCAGCGATAGGTGCGTCGATTGGCCTGTCTTTTTCTGTGGCCATGATTGTTGGCCCAGGCGTTGCCAGCGTGGCGGGCTTGAACGGCGTATTTGCTTTATCCGCTGCTTTGGCAATATGTGGTGTGGTGGTTTTATTGGTGATAGTGCCCACGCCCCCGCGATCCTCTCGTTCACATCGAGACACTGGTGCAATACCCGCCTTAATACGCAGTACTGCCCGTGATACTCAGTTGTTGCGCTTGAATTTTGGTATATTTTCGTTGCATTTTATTCTTATGGCGGCCTTCGTTGTGGTGCCCAGTATGCTTGAATCACAGTTAGCGCTTTCTCGCGATTCACACTGGTTAATCTATTTATTGCTACTTGGAGCTGCCTTTGTGCTGATGCTGCCGTTTATTATGATCGCTGAGCGTAAGCGACAAGTTAAAACTTTTTTTCTAGGCTCCATTATGGTTTTAGCATGCGCCTTAGCAGTATTGGGCTGGCTAAGTTTGGCTCAGTCCATGTATATCGGGGTGTTATTGGTGTTTTTTACGGCGTTCAATTTACTCGAGGCGAGTTTGCCGTCCTTGGTGAGCAAACAGGCGCCAGCTGGGGCTAAGGGGACTGCGATGGGGTTATATTCTACCTGTCAGTTTCTGGGAGCATTTGCTGGAGGGGTTAGCGGTGGCTGGTTATTGCAGGCGCAGGGTGCGACGGCTGTCTATCAGTTAGCCTCGGTGGTGGCGTTTGTGTGGCTGGTGTTCGCGGCCAGCATGCAGAGGCCGAAGTACCTTAGTAGCTTGTGTTTAAGTGTTGAGGACGGTTTTGCAGCGACCATGGATATTCTAACGGTTCCCGGTGTGGAAGAAGTTCTACTGGTAAGTGAAGAGTCACTTTTGTATTTAAAAGTCGATAAACGACACTTCGATGAGGTGGTGCTAAATCAAGTGCTGGCCGGTGCAATCAATGTGCGTGCAGGTGATACGAAGGTGGTGGTTTAATGGGCATAAAGGTCTCGCTTCAGAGTGGTTGGCTTTTTATTGTGAATGGCTGAGTGCCGGCTTGCGCAGGAGAGGAAACAAACTGCAGCGAAAGAGGCTAAAAGTCGATAGAATCGGCTCAAAGTTTCTATTTCGAGCGACAACAAATGACTAAATTAGGAGGAAATTGTGGCTAGAGGCGTAAATAAAGTGATCTTGGTGGGTAATTGTGGTCAAGACCCGGAGACTAAGTACATGCCCTCCGGTGGTGCGGTAACCAATATTAGTGTAGCGACATCTGAAAGCTGGAAAGATAAACAAACAGGTCAGCAGCAAGAGCGAACCGAGTGGCACCGCGTGGTGTTCTTCAACCGGTTGGCAGAAGTTGCTGGAGAGTATTTGCGCAAGGGCAGTAAGGTTTACGTGGAAGGTTCTTTGCGTACACGCAAGTGGCAAGATGCCCAAGGGCAGGATCGCTATAGCACCGAAATTGTCGGTAGTGAGATGCAAATGCTAGATTCTCGCGCTGGCGGCGATAGTCAGGGAGGCGATACGCAGGGAGGTTATGGTGGAGGGTATCAGCAGCCGGCGCCACAGCCCTCGGCTCCTCCTCAGCCGGCCGCGGCGGCAAGACCGGCGTCAGCACCTCCGCAAGCGGCAGCTCCTCAGCAAGCAACGCCGCCGGCGATGGACAGTTTTGATGATGATATCCCGTTCTGATTACTTATATCGAACGCTTTGAAATGTTTTACGTTGAGGGTGCTACTTGAGTTATCGGATTTTGGTTCGACGTGCGGATACCGACTTGGCCAATATTTTTCTAGGTGTCATGGAGGATTACCCTTTTGTGTTGTTGACGCCGTCTGCGGAAAGCTTGGACTGGTCTGATGAAAAGGCGGTAGGCGGCTATTTTGACGAAAAGTCACCTAGCCTGGTTGTGCATTTTACCGAATCTTTTCGTTTGGCTACTGAAAGCGATGTTGCAGCTGCCTCAAGCTTGTCGAAAGCTTGTACTGCGAAGGGGGTACCTCTGTTACAGCTGTCATCCTTCGAGGTGGGGGGGGAGGCATATCGGCCGGAGGGTTTCTGTGAGTCTGATACAGTGGCCCCGGACACTTCGCAGGGAGATGTATTTGTGGCGATAGAGAAGGCAGCGTTAGGTTGCTCCCTATCGCTCATTCTGAGATTGCCTTGGGTGGTGGATATGGTCGACGGTAGTTTGTTTGATCATGTAGTGCCAAAGTTGCTGGACGGTAAGCTCGAAGCCGTTTCCGATCACCATCGCTTGAGCTTAGTTTCAAGTGGTTTTGTGGTGAGAAGCTTGATTGCGCTGATTCACCAGATAATTTGTGGCGCTGAAAACTGGGGAATTTATCACCTTAGAAGTTCAGATCAGTGTTCTGAGGCGGAGTTTGTCGACGCTACAGTGCGGATGCTAAATAGCGAGGGAGGGCTCGATGTTGTGATGCCTAGCGTGAAGATAGGGCGTGATGAAGCGCGTATGCTCTGCGGTAGTGCAAATTTCAACGGGCGTAAGTGTACCGATGATTTTGGTATTCAGTTACCTTCGTGGCGACACGGTTTTAAGTCATTACTGCGCCGTTGGTTGCATGACCATAAAATGGTGCCGGACTTACGTAAAGTTGAGCGATAGCCAAAAAAAAGCGCCATCAGGCGCTTTTTTGAGGTAAACAAACTGTTCGCCTAGCCTTCAGAGTACTTCTTAAATATCAGCGTAGCGTTAGTTCCGCCAAAGCCAAAGCTGTTGGACATCGCAATGTTGATATTCATTTGCTTGGCTTCGGTCGCGATATTTAAGCCTTCTGCTTCAGGGGATAGCTCTTCGATATTGGCCGAAGCGGCAACAAAGCTATGTTGCATCATCAGTAGCGTGTAAATCGCTTCCTGAACACCGGTGGCGCCAAGAGAGTGTCCCGTTAGTGATTTTGTGGAGCTAATAACCGGAACGTCGCTGCCAAATACTTCTCGAACAGCCCTTAATTCGGCTAAATCTCCAACGGGTGTGCTGGTGCCATGTGAGTTGATATAGTCAATTTTTTCGCTTAGTCCGGCGCGTGCTTGATTCATACAGCGAACGGCACCTTCACCTGAGGGGGCAACCATGTCATAGCCATCCGAGGTGGCGCCATAGCCTACCAGCTCTCCGTAAATTTTTGCTCCACGTGCCTGCGCGTGATCGAGAGACTCTATGACAAGACAGCCACCACCGCCACCAATGACAAAACCGTCTCGAGCAGCGTCGTAGGGCCTTGATGCTTTGTCTGGAGTGTCATTATATTTTGTTGACAGCGCACCCATGGCATCGAAAAGGCCGGTGAGTGTCCAGTGTTCCTCTTCACCACCACCGGCAAAGACAATATCTTGCTTGCCCAGTTGTATTAGCTCCATAGCGTTGCCGATACAATGTGCGCTGGTAGCACAAGCTGAGGAAATCGAGTAATTAACGCCTTTTATTTTAAACGGTGTTGCTAGGCAGGCTGAGGTGGTACTCCCCATGGTTTGGGTGACGCGATAGGGGCCGGCACGTTTTACTCCCCGGCTTCGAATGATATCGGCGGCATCCACGACGCTTGCTGTTGACGCGCCACCAGAACCGAAAATTATGCCACTTCGTTCGCTGGACACTTCAGATTCAGTGAGACCTGCATCGTTTATGGCGTTTTGCATGGCAATGTATGAAAAGCCAGCAGCGTCACCCATGAAGCGTAGTATTTTACGATCAATGAAATCACTGAGGTTGATGTCGATTGAGCCAGACACGAGGCTGCGAAAGCCTTGCTCTTGATAGCTTTCGTTGAATGTGATGCCAGATTTACCGAGTTTCAGGGATGATAGGACTGTGTCAATATCATTGCCTATGCATGAGACTACGCCCATGCCCGTAACTACAACGCGTTTCATATTTTTCCTCTTCGTCTAACCATAGCGCGGCCAGATTATCGCACAAGCCAAGGCTGGGTTTATAGCTTCGCTACTTAAACGTTTAAAAAGTATCGGTGTTACTGAATAAGCCAACACGTAGATCTTTTGCAAAGTATATTTCTTTGCCATCTACGGCTACGCGGCCATCTGCGATGCCCATAATGAGCTTTCGTTCAATTACCCGCTTAAGGTGGATATGGTAGGTAACTTTCTTTGCCGTTGGCAATATTTGACCCGTAAATTTAACCTCGCCTGCTCCGAGCGCTCTGCCTCTACCAGGGTTACCTTTCCATGCCAAGAAAAATCCAACCAATTGCCACATGGCATCTAGGCCTAGGCAGCCCGGCATTACTGGGTCTCCGGGGAAATGACAGCCAAAAAACCAGAGGTTTTCATGAATATCCAGTTCCGCCACAATTTCACCTTTTCCGTATTCCCCGCCAACTTGGCTAATATGGCTTATGCGATCTAGCATTAGCATGTTAGGTACAGGTAGTTGGGCGTTACCTGGGCCAAACATTTTGCCTTCGCCGCAGGAGATAAGTTCTTCAAGTGTATAGGACGCTTGTTGTTCGAATGAGTTCATGGCGGGGTATCCGTAGGTGATTCTGACGCCAAAATATCAGCGTCCGGCTCTCGAAAAAGGCGCCATTCTACTCTCTGTATAGTGCTTGTCCAGTGTAGAGGGGGCTTGAATGTGTTGAATTGCTCGCTTTTAGCGGGCGCCAGTGTGCTTAACTGCAATAATTAACGGTATGTTGTGGTATATTTCTCCGCGTTTTGGGTAGGCCTGCTTTTTGCTGGTTATATCCCGTGCGGTTTGTGGTACCGCATCATTTTTCTCAAGCATGGCAGGCGAAAAAAGAGGTTATCGCTCTGCTTTCATAGAATGCCACTTGTTTACAATTGGCAGGTAGATCACTTAATACTCACGTCAAAAAGGTAACGTTTATTATGATCAGTAAATGTTTATTTCCTGTTGCGGGTTATGGAACGCGATTCCTTCCTGCGACCAAATCCATGCCTAAAGAAATGCTTCCCGTGGTAAATAAGCCCCTTGTACAGTATGGGGTGGAAGAGGCGCTTGGTGCAGGCCTTACGGAGATTGGCTTTGTAACAGGCCGGGGCAAGCGTGCTATTGCAGATCATTTTGATGTCAGTTATGAACTGGAGCATCAAATTGCGGGCTCCTCAAAGGAGAAATACCTAACCTCTATACGAGACGTCATTGCCAGAGGTTCTTTTTCGTATACCCGGCAAAGTGAAATGAAAGGTTTAGGGGACGCAATTTTAAATGGTCGACGCCTTATTGGTGATCAACCGTTTGGCGTGGTGTTGTCTGATGACCTTTGTGTGGCTGAAGATGGCGTTCTGTCGCAAATGGTCAAGCTGTTTAAGCAGTTTCGCTGCAGTATTGTTGCGGTGCAAGAAGTTCCACAAGACCAAATTAGTAAATTCGGTGTTATTGCTGGCAAGCAAATTAAAGACGGCATTTATCAAGTTGAAGAAATGGTTGAAAAACCAGCCCCAGAGGATGCTCCCAGTAATTTGGCCATTATTGGCCGTTATATACTAACACCCGATATTTTCGAAATTATAGAATCTACGCCTCCTGGGAAAAATGAAGAAGTACAATTGACGGATGCATTGATGACACAAGCAAAAAATGGTTGCGTATTGGCCTATAAATTTAAAGGGCGTCGTTTTGATTGCGGTAGTGTATCAGGTTTCGTAGAGGCCACTAATTACGTTTATGAAAACGTTTATATCCAAGACTAATTACCGGACATAAATAGAATGAAAATCGATATTACCTGTTTTAAAGCCTATGACATTCGCGGTCGAGTACCCGAAGAGCTAAATGATGATGTCGCCTACCGAGTGGGTAGAGCTTATGTTGAATTTCTTGACGCGAAAAAAGTGGTAGTTGGTCATGATATTCGTTTGACCAGTGAAACACTCACCGACTCTCTCGTTCGCGGTATAACTGAGGCCGGTGCCGATGTTATTCATATCGGTCAAGTTGGTACTGAAGAGGTTTATTTTGCTACATTTCATTTGGCGGTTGATGGGGGTATATGCGTTACAGCTAGCCATAACCCTATGGATTACAACGGGATGAAGCTGGTTCGTGAGGGGTCTCGGCCGATATCGGGTGATTCCGGTTTGGATGTTATCCAAGCTGCCGCAGAAAAAGGTGAATTTCGGGATGCGGTTAAGACCGGTACCATTGAAAAGCGTGATATTCGTCCGGAGTATATAGAGCACCTTCTAGGGTACGCAGACACAACTCAGTTGAAGCCGTTGAAGGTTGTGTGCAATGCTGGTAATGGTGGGGCTGGAGCAGTTATTGATGGACTGGAGTCTCATTTTCCATTTGAATTTATTAAGGTTCATCATAATCCCGACGGCTCTTTTCCCAACGGAATCCCCAATCCTATTTTGCCTGAAAAACGGGCTGCCACCATTGACGCAGTGAAAGCGTCTGGGGCCGATTTAGGGTTTGCTTGGGATGGAGATTTTGACCGCTGTTTCTTTTTTGATGAAACCGGTGAGTTTATCGAAGGCTATTATGTGGTGGGGCTTTTAGCGGAGGCGTTTTTAAAGAAAAACCCTGGCGCAAGTGTTGTACATGACCCTCGTTTAACTTGGAATACCATTGATCTAGCGCAGGCTGGTGGCGGTAACGCTATCATGAGCAAGACGGGACATGCGTTTATTAAAGAAAAAATGCGCGCAGAGGATGCGGTATACGGTGGAGAAATGAGCGCACATCATTATTTCCGCGATTTTGCTTACTGTGATAATGGCAATATACCTTGGATCTTGGTAACTGAGTTGATGAGCCGGACAGGGAAAAAGTTGTCAGAGCTTGTTCAGGATCGTGTCGCCAAGTTCCCCTGTAGTGGCGAACGAAATAATACGGTAAACAATCCTAAGGTGATTATTGACGCAATTGAAAATCACTATACGAATGCAGCAATTGATATTCAAAAAGTGGATGGTTTGTCTATGGAGTTTGATCAGTGGCGTTTTAATATTCGTATGTCTAGCACAGAGCCTGTATTGAGATTGAATATCGAAAGCCGTGGCGACAAAGCGCTTATGGAGGCAAAAACCGACGAATTATTGGGACTCGTTAAGCACTATGATACGTAGGGTTTGATTCTAACGTTTGAGGGTGATTGTTTGTCGATATGCCCCATAAAAAAACCGGCTTTAAGCCGGTTTTTTTATGGGGCATATCGATTGGCAAGGCATATCTGTGTGTAATGGATATCTCTAGCTATGTCTGCCGGTGAGTGCATCTGCTGAAAATTGACCGCTGCCATATTTTAGTAAATAGAGTAACGCGCTCGCCCACAAAAGATGCGACGCCCAAAGATGGGGGTAAACAAAAACTTGAATGACCAATACCATGACCAGTAATGCCAGCGCGCTAATTCGAGTCAGTAGCCCCAGTAGAACGAAAATGGACAGGAAAAACTCACCCCAAGTAGCCGCGTAGGCGGCAATATTGGCTGGAATAATCGGCAAGTTATAATCGTATTCAAAGAGCATAAAGGTTGAGGGGGATAGCTCCCAGAATTGCCACTTTTGGCCGAGTACGGTACTGCCGCCAAGCTTGGTTTGAGCGGAAGGCCAAAATATCATGAATACAGCTACTCGCGCGGTAATGTTGAGGGCTATTTCGGGGATAAGATCGGCAAAAGATTTACTGAATCTATCGAGTGATCGAATCAATTTCATTGGGGATTTCCTTCTGTTTCCGTCAATATTTTTATGGCTGTTTGAGAGGAGGTTAAAAACGCGACGGCATTAGAGGGGTTGAAATGCTCGTAGGTCTCTATGGTTTTTTCCAGTGCAGCAACAAGACTTACGCCGGCAAGTAGCTGCTCAAAAAAAACTGCAACCTCTTCATCTAGCTGCAGGGTAAGCACTTCAGCGTCGGGGCGCACGGTTAAGCAGTTCTCGGGACAGTCGTAGCGGACGCTGGTGGAATCTTCACTGCTGGCAGTGGCAACGCTGCGTATAGTGAAAATGGCATAGTCAGAGCGCAGTAAAAAACAGCTGGGGTGAAATTGAAAGCGCGAGTTTATCAGGCGTTGATGAGGTAGGGCGCTAAAATCATTGGGGGAGAGCACCGAAGCCTCCTCCGCGTGATAAGCAAGGTGGTTGTGCCAATCTAATGTGGCAATATCGGCGAGGTAGGGTAGTTCTTGTGTGTGCTCGAAATTGAAGATAAAACGGGAGAAGTGCCCTCCAAAAAATATCATGGAGGCTTTTTGAGGAGGGTATTTGAGAGTGTATTGCTTGGCTAACGCGTCGAAAAACTCTTCACCTACTAGCGAATTTACGGTTGAATACGTATGGCGAAGAGCATCGCAAAGGGAATAGAAAACATTGTTACTGTATATGCTAAGTCGTGCTTTCAACTCATCTCGGCTATAGGCTGATAGGGTGGTTTCAAGCGTGTAATCTATATCGCCATTCAGTAGCGCTTCTGCAAAGTGTTGTTGGGTGTGCCTTAGGCTCATGATTTGAAGCTCATTTGGGCCTGTGGCCGGGGAGAGTGTTTAAGCGGTACTCTGCCTTTCTTGCTTCCATGATGAGCTCGCTTAATGGAGGAATGTCGGTGTCCCATTCAATCAGGGTTGGCGGTGGTGAATCTAATTTTTGCAGTAGTGTATCGAATAGCATCCATACTTCGGGTTTTACGGCTGAGCCGTGATCATCAATTCTAATATGTTTGCCGGGACCAATGCTTTTTATTGAATGCCCCGCCAAGTGAATCTCAGCAATGGCGGTTATTGGGGTACTGTCTAGGTAGTGGTAGGGATCGAAGCCATTATTGCTCGCAGATACGTAGACATTGTTAATGTCTAGTAACAAGCCACAGCCGCTAACCTTACAAACCTCAGTTATAAATTCAGTTTCAGTGAAATCGCTGTTGCGATAGTCAATGTAGCTGGAAGGGTTCTCGACCAATATTTGCTGCCCAATAAAGCTTTGTACCTGATCAAGGTTGTCACAGACTACTTTTAGGCTTTCTTTGGTGTAGGGAAGGGGAAGCAGGTCGTTTAGGTAGATTTGATTCCAGTGGCTCCAAGAAATATGTTCAGATACTTGTGCAGGTTGGTAGCGCTGTATTAATTTTTTAAGCTCTATAAGGTGTTCGATACTTACACCGTCAGTGGAGCCCAAAGACATACCGACGCCGTGGAGCGATAAGGGGTAGTGTTTACGGATTGCTTCTAAATAGCGGTGAGGAGGGCCTCCTGCGCCCATATAGTTTTCTGGGTGTATTTCAAGCCAACCTATGTCCGGTTGGGTATTGATAATGTCCTTGTAATGCTCGGCCTTTAGACTAATTCCGCAGCGAGAAGGGAGTGTGTATGCATCAGTTTTGTCTTTCATGGTAAATAAGTTTAATTGCGACACCCCAAAAGAAAGATATAAGCCCGCTGGTGGGCGGACTTATATCGCGGTTTATTACTTCTCTTTTTTGGGCGCTAAGCTACCGCCGACAATCGCTTCGCACTTGCCTTTGGGTACGTAGATCCACGCGTCAGAAATACCGTCTTTTTTTGCTTGCCCTGCGCAGCTGGTGCCCTGACTGGCAATGGCACAATCATTTTTCCCGGCTTTTACGATACCGTAGCATTTTTCCATTTTGCTATTGCCGGCGTAAACGTCGTTTGCACTGGCCATAGCTACGCCTGCGGCAATAGCACTTGATAATGCAATTGTTTTGCTCATTTTATTCACTGGAGGTCTCCTAGCAATTTGACGCCCTCAATGGCGGCAAATGTTAATAGTTTGTATTAATTTGTAAACAGTTTATGCATCCCGTCGAATACGCTGTGTAGCATTTAGCAATAACGGTTATTCGGTCTGACTGAGAGTGCAGCGAAAAGTTCATCGCTGTCGGTGATGATAATGGCTTGACGGCGAAATATTTGCCTCTAGACGCAAATAACGCGGCATAGGCCGCGCTATTTGGGTTTTACCCGTTATAGACTTTTATTGGCTTCGTTAAATTTACGTACTAGGGTTTGTGTTGAGGAGTCCCAGTCACCGGGAATGTCGGTGGTGGTAATCGCATCTGCAACATGAGTGCCTAATAGCTTACCGAGCTCCACGCCCCATTGATCATAAGAGTTAATATTCCACAGTACGCCTAAGGTGTATACCTTATGTTCGTAGGCGGCAATTAATGCGCCTAAAGTCTCAGGGCTGAGCTTGTCCATGAGGAAGGTATTGCTGGGGCGGTTGCCGGGGTGCACCTTGTGTTCGGCAAGATTGGCAATTTCGTCCTCATCTGCCCCTGAGGCTCTAAGTTCGGCTTGGGTTGTTTCAAGGTCTCTGCCGGTCATCAGGGCCTGACTTTGGGCGACACAATTAGCAAATAGATACTTGTGTTGATGGTCGATGGGGTGGTGAGCTTTGAGTGTGGCGATGAAATCGATGGGTACCATCGTTGTGCCTTGGTGGAGCAGCTGATGAAAAGAATGCTGCCCGTTTGTGCCTTCTGTGCCCCACACGATTGAGCCGGTTTTGTAATCCACGCGCACGCCATCTTTGCAAACACTTTTGCCGTTGCTCTCCATCTCCAGTTGTTGTAGGTACGCAGGCAGTAGTTGTAAATGGTATGCATAGGGCAATATAGCTTGCGTATCGGTGCCAAGTAAATCGCTATACCAGAACATTAGTAGGCCCATGAGCGCCGGAATATTTCGCTCAAGTGGAGCGTTGGCAAAATGCTCATCCATCGAGGCAGCGCCGGCTCGAAGCTGGTTAAAGTTATCCATGCCCACAGCGAATGCGATAGGCATACCGATGGCGGACCACAATGAATACCGCCCGCCTACCCAGTCCCACAGAGGGTAAACATTTTCAGCATCAATGCCAAATTCTACGGCTTTATCGACTTTTGAGGAGATGGCGACAAAATGCTGAGCAAGCTGTTCTTCGCTACAGCCATTTTCTAACATCCAGCGCCGAGCTGAGAGCGAGTTTTCGAGAGTTTCAAGAGTAGAAAATGATTTGGACGCGATGAGGAATAGGGTGCTTGCAGGGTTTAACTGGCGGGTAAGGTCGAATATTTCTGCGCCATCAACGTTTGCAACAAAGTGGACCTTTACGTGACCGGTGTGGAAGGGCGTGAGAGCTTTGGTGACCATGCGGGGCCCCAAGTCTGAGCCACCTATACCGATGTTTACAACATCCGTTATCTTGTCTCCTTTAAAGCCTTTCCATGCGCCGCTATGGACGGTGTCGATGAGCCCGGCCATTTTGTTGAGAGTGACTTCAACGTCTTTTTCTTCACGGGTTTGTGTTTCGCTAGAGGAGCGCAATGCAACGTGCAGTGCAGGGCGGTCTTCCGTATTATTGACGTGGTTGCCGCGATAGAGTCTTTTGATCGCGCCCTTTAAGTCAGCTTGCTCAGCAATGCTTAAAAGTAATTCAACGGTGGTTTCATCGATGTGGTTTTTTGAGTAATCGAACTCAAGTCCGGCGGCGGCTGTTGAATAGCGTGCGGCACGGTTGTTGTCTTCGTTGAAGAGCTGTTTGAGC
>Ga0065722_104386_pt1 | contig 18439 bp, 20 predicted proteins | sample BansetMetagenome_FD_59109 | JGI IMG/M metagenome (GOLD analysis project Ga0065722, IMG submission 59109) | Bankia setacea gill microbial communities from Puget Sound, Washington, USA - Caecum Enriched | ecosystem: Host-associated > Mollusca > Digestive system > Ceca | place: United States... | reverse complement strand
CGTGGATATATGTCAGTACGACGTCAAAGTTCGTGAATTGAGGGCGCGTTTAAGCCTAATACCACTTTGTACTCTAAACCAAGTTTACACACCACCTTATGTGGTAAATACCACGCTTTTTGACCGTTAACATGGGTGTCCGATTATTTTACACTTAACGAGCCTGTAGAAAAACATAAGGGGACCGCTATAAAGTATAGTGGAAGGCTCGTGCGAAAAAGTACTAGAATATGGTTTCCATTGTGTCGATTTAGTGAGGACTACATTCACAATGCAAGGTAATGTTTACAACCCAGTGTTTTCTCAGCATGGCATTCAAGTGGTTACGCCTGACGTGAGCGACCAGAACTACATACACGCTAAATATATGGGAGAACGTGTAAAAGGTGTTATTTGAGATGAAACGAAAGTAGAAATTATTGCCATTGCTGGAAAAATGAAGCGTGCATACAATATCCAAGGACTTGTTCTTGGCGATACAGAACTCCCGCTACTATTACAAGATAATGATATTCTCGGTGTTCAAATCCTTGATACGACTGAAGTACATATTCAAAAAATATTGGCGCAACTGGCATAAAGTTATCGGTAACTTTATTACCAACATAATAAGCTCTTTAACTAAGCGATTTTATCACTAGGTATCATTCAGTAGTGCATTTTATCGGGATCTATTGACACATTATCAATTCGGCACAAGGAAGTATAAATGCAACTTATTACGTTCTATATTTTATTTTTCGCACTGGTATTGATCTATATAATTTTTTCCGTGTGGGGAGCAATGAAATTAAAAGCATTCTTAACTGACGTTAGCATTATTGCCACCACAGAGAATATAGAAGCATTTAAACGTCTTGCGACTTGGCAAATGATACTAGTGTATCCCGTTATGTTGGGCGGTCTTGGTGCAATCGCATTATTTGGCTATTGTGCATTCAACGATATAGCCAGCTCTAAAGAAACCGTTGTGATGATAGGTTTAATTTTAATAAACTGGAAGTTCACCCAACATACCAAGAAGCTTGAGAAGGCAGCTTGGGATATTCCCGCTTTTTCTGAAGATTTTTTAGCTCAACGCGATAGTATAGTCAATAGCTGGAAAAACAAGATGTGGCCGAGCTTTAATTGACACCCACGGCAAGCTCTGAATTTACATCCAATATTTTACGCGAGGCTTTACTTTCCTTATTCCGATTGTCGTTTCGCGAGTTATCTATTTAAAAAAACACAGCCCGTAAACTGTGCTTTTTTGGAAGGGCGTAAGAAGGGAGGGTTAGACCGTTAGGTATTTGCGTACATCTTGTTCGTTCATTGTAGCGATATCGCCGGAAAGCGTAACCACTCCACGGTCCATTACAGAATATTTGTCGCCTAGATCGCGAGCGAATTCGAAATACTGTTCCACTAAGATAATGGCCATTTCGCCTTGCTGCCGCAAAATAGTAATAACTTTATGAATATCTTTGATAATGGACGGCTGTATGCCTTCTGTGGGTTCATCTAGTATCAACAGGTTGGGCTGCATTACCAGTGCGCGCGCTATCGATAGTTGCTGCTGTTGGCCGCCCGATAGGTCGCCGCCGCGGCGGCGCGTCATTTTTCGCAATACTGGAAACAGGTCAAATATTTCGTCTTTCACTTTACGTTGTGAGCGCGGTAGTGCCGCGAACCCTGTTTTTAGATTTTCCATTACCGTTAATTGTGAAAATATTTGCCGGCCTTGTGGCACATACGCAATACCTAATCGCGCGCGATCGGCGGCAGTTAGCTGGGTTATGTTCTGGTCATTCCAATAGACGCTTCCGTCGCTTACGGGGTGCCGCCCCGTAACGGCTTGCATTAAACTACTTTTACCTACACCGTTGCGCCCTAGTATGCAGGTAATCTCACCTTTTTTTGCCTCTAAGCTAACGTCGGTTAACGCTTGGCTAGCCCCGTAAAACAAATCTATATTCTGTGCCTTTAGCATGGCTATTCTCTTTTTTTCTACGGTACCGTTACGAACACCCAAGCTGGCTATTCATTTATGTACCCTTAAGCGTTTGGTTATACGCGCAAACACTTACGGTTAAATTTTATTGTTGCCGGCAAAGACTCTCCTTTAGTTGCAACAATAATGATGGCTATGGCAAGCCGCGTTTTATTCGATTATCTTTAAATCCGTTTACAGAAATTGATTAACACCGCGCGGCTTGCGCATTGCGTACCCGCATAAATGTAAGGGTTATCGCCCCAAATACACTTCGATCACACGCGGGTCAGCAGACACTTTTTCCAAACTGCCTTCGGCTAACACACTGCCTTCGTGCAATACGGTAACGCGACTGTCTAACGCACGCACAAAATCCATATCGTGTTCCACCACAACGACCGAATGGCTTTTGGCGATATCTTTTAGCAGGCGGGCGGTTTCCATGGTTTCGTAATCGGTCATGCCGCCGGCAGGTTCATCAACGAGTAGCACTTCCGGCTCTTGTATAAAGAGCATGCCAATTTCTAACCACTGCTTTTGGCCGTGGGATAGATTCGCTGCATCATCGTATTTTTTTTCGGCTAGCCCAATTAGTACCATAACCTCTTCAATACGATCTGCTTGCTCTGGCTTTAGGGTATTAAAAAGCGTTTGCCAAATGCCTCGATTGCCCGCTAACGCAAGTTCTAGGTTATCCCATACGCTTAGACTTTCGATTACGGTGGGCTTTTGAAATTTTCGGCCTATGCCCATATTGGCAATATCGGCTTCGTCATAGCGGGTGAGATCGATATTATCTTTAAAGCGTACCTCACCTTCATCAGGTTTCGTTTTGCCAGTGATAATATCCATCATGGTACTTTTACCCGCTCCGTTCGGGCCGATAATGGCCCGTAATTCACCGGGTGCAATATCGATGGATAAATTATTAATCGCTTTAAAACCGTCAAACGATTTCGTTACACCGTTTAAGTATAAAATACTGCGTATTTTCGGCGACGCATTGTTAGGTAAATCAATTTTACTCATGCTTTACCCTCCGAAATGGGTGTGTCGTTGTCGTCTCTCGGCTTAGGCTCTGCCGTTGTTTTTCTACCACGATGTTTTGCAATTAAATCTTCGGCTACACCCACAATACCGCGCGGTAAATAGGTTGTCGCAATTACGAACAAACCACCTAACATAAAGAGCCAAATTTCTGGGAAGGCGCCGGTAAAATACGTTTTTGCGTAGTTAACCGCTAACGCTCCAATAATGGCGCCGTAGAGCGTTCCCCTGCCACCCAAGGCAACCCAAATAACAATTTCGATAGAGTTTAGCGGGTGAAATTCGCCTGGATTGATAATGCCCACTTGCGGTACAAATAGTGCGCCGGCAATGCCCGCTAACATGGCCGAGATAATGAACACAAACAGTTTGTAGTGCTCAACGCGATAGCCTAAAAACCGCGACCGGCTTTCGGCGTCACGAATGGACACTAACACCCGACCAAACTTAGAGGTTGTGATATACCGGCTAAGGAGATACGCCGCGACTACGAAAAATGCCGATAACATAAACAACACAATACGAGTGCCATCGGACTGAACGTCAAAGCTTACAATTTCTTTGAAATCGGTAAAGCCATTGTTGCCTCCGAAACCGAAGTCGTTAAGTAGGAACGCCTGCCACAAAGCGTACGTAAGCGCTTGCGTAATGATTGATAGGTAAACACCGGTTACTCGCGAGCGGAAAGCTAACCAGCCAAAAACAAACGCAAGCAAACCGGGTACAAAAAGCACCATTACCATGGCAAAGCCAAAGCTATCGAACCCTTGCCAAAACCACGGTAATTCTTCCCAGTTTAAGAACACCATAAAATCGGGCAGTAGCGGGTTACCGTACACGCCACGGTCGCCAATTTGGCGCATAAGGTACATGCCCATGGCATAGCCACCTAACGCAAAAAATGCGCCGTGGCCTAAGCTAAGAATGCCGCAATAGCCCCACACCAAATCGAGTGCTAGTGCTAATAACGCGTAGCATAAATATTTTCCAAGTAGGCTAACGGTATAGGTGGGTACGTGAAAAAACGAACCTTCCGGCATAACTAAATTTAGAATAGGCACAACAATGGCCATTGCCACTATTGCGGCGAGTAGGTAGCGGCCGACTTTGTCGTTCATGATTAAGGTGTAGAGAATGGAATGTTTCAACATAATCAATCCTCCACAAAGCGACCTTTAAGGGCAAATAGCCCTCTTGGTCTCCATTGAATAAATAAAATAATAAAAACCAGCACTATAATTTTGCCGATTACCGCGCCCGTTACAGGCTCTAAAAATTTATTCGCTACACCTAAACTCATGGCGCCTATAAAGGTACCCATTAAGTTACCCACACCGCCAAAAACAACAACCATAAACGAATCGATAATATAGCTTTGCCCTAGGTTCGGGCCAACATTTGTAATTTGGCTTAACGCTACACCGGCGATACCCGCAATACCCGAGCCTAGCCCGAACGTTAGGGCGTCTACCCAGTTTGAGCGAATGCCCATTGAGTTTGCCATTGCCCTGTTTTGCGTAACGGCCCGCATTTGCAAACCCACGAGGGTTTTACGCAGTAATAAGGCCAGCATTCCCAGTACAAAAAGCGCGAACAGTAAGATATAAATTCGGTTAACCGTAACGGACATTGCGCCGTTAATCATCCAAGAGCCACTCAACCACTCTGGCGTAATCACGGGCACATTATTGGCACGGTACGTTCGCACGGCTTGCTGTAACACTAAGCTAATTCCGAACGTTGCTAGCAGCGTATCTAACGGCCGACCATACAGGTGACGAATGACTAACCGCTCAATTAGTACTCCGACGCTTCCAGAGACTAAAAAGGCCGCCGGTATCGCCAGCAATAAGGATATGTGTATAAGTTCTGGGAATAGTTGCTGTATTGCAAAGGTGGTGTAGGCGCCGAGCATTATCATTTCGCCGTGCGCCATATTGATCACACCCATCACTCCAAAGGTTATCGCTAAGCCAATGGCAGCGAGCAATAAGACTGAACCCAGACTTAGCCCGAATAATAAATTTTCGGTGAATTTGTAGACGCCAAGTTTGGTCTCCACAACTTTTAATTTTTGTTCTGCTATTGCCACTAGGCCGCTATCGGTTTCTAAATACTCCCCCGCGTCGTTTTTTTCAACCAATTGCCTTAATACTGAGACCGCTTCTGGCTCTACAGCTGTACCCAGTTTTTCAACAGCAGCTAAGCGTAGCGCTCGGTCGTCTGATTTTATGTCAATGCGTGCAATGGCAACGTGTAATAAATGCCTAACGCCTTCGCTGGTTTCTTTTTTAGCGGCTTCGGCGAGAAATGAACGAAGGTTATCGTCTGGAGATTTTATTAAATTGCGGGCGGATGCTAGCCGCATAGCGCGGTCTTCGGCACTCAGCTCTAAAATTGCCACTGCTGTACGCAGGGTATTACGCAATTGATTATTAATCGTAATTTTTTTAGCGTCGCGCTTTCCCACTGTGCCAATAGGTTCTTGTGTTAACACGCTCGTTAATGCGAGACCGCCGTCGACTTTCTCGACTGTCACAATCATTTTGTCGCTTTTGCGGTAATAGAGTGCGCCGTCGAGCATTAGCTTTAACGTTGGTAGAACGCGAGGGTCACGAATGGTAGAGAGCTGTTCAACGACGTTTATTTTTGCTTTAAATGACTTCGCATTTAGATCACCAAGTAAAGCATCGTATGTAGGGTGTTGTTCTTGGACTTCGGGTAATACTTCAGATACTGGGCTTTCGGCCGTAACGGCAAAAGTGGAGTTTCCAAAGATTAAAACTGAAGCAAACAACAAATAGGCGGTTATGGTTTTAGTTTTCATTTTTTTTCCGCGAAATTGTTTGGCTCATGAAATCTATTGCATTGCACCATGCGCATAGATACCAAAATAGTGGCTCCTTGCCCTCAAGGCAGGGAGCCAGTAAAGAAAACCTAGCAAACCGCGCTAGGTTCATAGGCCATTATTTAGAAATTTTGACCAGAACATTTCTTAGTTTCGGTGTTGTAGTTACCACAATTAATTTTTGAATCCTGCCAATCAGATATAATTTTGGCGCTTTCTGGAAGGTAGTCTGTCCATGCGTCACCCGGTACTTCTGTATCGGTTGACCATACTGTTTCAAACTGACCATCTTCTTGGATTTCACCAATAAGTACAGGCTTAGTGAAGTGATGATTCGGTAAGACTTCTGCAATACCACCGGTTAGGTTTGAAACCTGTATTCCGTACATGGCCGTTCGAACAGCGTCTACGTCAACCGTTTTGGCTTTTTCAACGGCTTTCGCCCATGCTTTAAAGCCTATGTAGGTTGCTTCCATAGGGTCGTTGGTAACACGGTTGTCGTCGCCGATAAATTTCAACCAGTCTTCAATGAAGGCGTCGTTGGCTTCATCATCAACGCTCATGAAATAGTTCCATGCGGCTAAGTGACCCACCAATGGCTTAGTGTCAAAGCCTGATAACTCTTCTTCACCAACGGAGAAAGCTACAACAGGAATATCTTCTGCGGATATACCGGCATTACCCAGCTCTTTGTAGAAAGGTACGTTTGCGTCACCGTTGATGGTGGATACAACCGCTGTTTTCTTGCCTGCTGAGCCAAATTTCTTAATTTCGGACACGCGTGTTTGCCAATCGGAATGACCAAACGGTGTGTAGTTAATTGAAATATCATCAGCGGCAACACCTTTACTTAGCAGGTACTGCTCTAGAATTTTATTCGTTGTACGAGGGTAAACATAATCCGTACCTTCGAGTACCCAGCGCTTTACCGCACCGCCGTCTTTACTCATTAAGTAGTCCACCGCAGGAATGGCCTGTTGGTTGGGCGCAGCGCCCGTGTAGAATACATTTCGTGACGATTCTTCACCTTCGTACTGCACAGGGTAAAAGAGTAAACCATTCAGTTCTTCGATAACGGGTAATACAGATTTACGCGATACCGATGTCCAACATCCAAAAATTACATCTACTTTTTCTTTTTCTAGTAGCTCTTTTGTTTTCTCTGCAAACAGTGGCCAATTTGACGCTGGATCCACAACAACCGCTTCTAGCTTTTTACCTAGTAAACCGCCTTTAGCGTTTTGTGCTTCTATCATCATTAAAACAGTATCTTTTAACGTGGTTTCACTAATAGCCATGGTGCCCGAAAGCGAATGCAAGACACCCACTTTAATTGTGTCTGCTGCCTGCGCGGTATATGCGCTTAACGTTAATGCAGCGGCCCCCAAGGCCATACCGGTTTTTTTCATGAACTTATTCATCTGTGTCTCCTCCGCAGAGTTCTTGTTGTAGGTTTAACTCTTACCCTTTATGCGAAGGGACTGAATGCAGAAATAACGCCAACTTAATTAAACGCGCCAAAACAAGCTGGACGAGGAGTTCAACCTATTGAATTATAAGGATATTATTTCACGGACAATTCTACGCACTGATTAACACGTCAAGCAGGCGCGCAAACCGGCACCAAATGGATGCAGTTTTTTTAGAGGCCAGAAAGGTTTACACCATAATGGTGCGTGTGATGTGCTAGGTAGGAAAGAAAACGAGGTACAGACCCAAAAACAAGGAAAATGCCGCCACGAATCCCTGAAAAAGTGCATGCAGTGGCCAGTCGCAACGCACGGCTATGCGCATTGAATGTGCAAATACGCCGCTTAGAGCGGTCATGGCCATGGCCACGCCTGCACTAAAAAATAACACGTATATAATGCCCATTGCTGGCTGTGCCAACTCGGCTAATGGTAGTAACGCTAATAACGGTGCTGAGCCGGCAGTACCATGAAGTAACCCTACAAAGGGCGCACCTAACGTGCTTAGCGGTTTATTTTTTTCTTTTTTCTCGCCAAAAAATAATCGGCGAAAGGCAAATAATCCAATCAAGATTAACGCGTAAGCCACAGCGCGTTCTGCAAACTCACTTAAGTTAACGGGTATCGCACTACCCGCTAGCAAGACCAGTAACGAAACCAGTAGCAGCGCGAAGCCGTGCCCAAGTGACCAATGCAAACCAAACCGAAAGGTTGCTAAACGTGAGCGCGGCGCAGTGGAGCATGAGCGTTGGTTTTCACTCGAGGTTAGGCCGCCCACCGCCGCAACATGATCCGGGTCGAACGCGTGTACAACGCCGAGCGCGAGCCCCATCATAAGGAAACTTGTAAGTGCGGTGGTATCCATAAGCCTGTCCTGTCAATACCTTACTAAGGGTTTAACATGCCTTGTTGTTCGATAAAGGCAATAATGGTGCTAAGGCCGGTATTGTCTTTAAGGTTCGAAAATACAAACGGTTTTTCGCCACGCATTTTTTTCGCGTCGCGGTCCATTACGCTAAGGTCTGCGCCAACCATTGGAGCAAGGTCTATTTTATTGATAATCAGTAGATCCGATTTTGTAATACCGGGCCCTCCTTTTCGTGGGATTTTGTCGCCCGCAGAAACGTCTATAACATACAGCGTAAGGTCGGATAGCTCTGGGCTAAATGTGGCCGCTAAATTATCACCACCACTTTCAATTAGTATCACATCTAATGCAGGAAACTTTTCCTGCAATTCGGCAACAGCCGATAAATTCATTGACGCATCTTCTCGAATAGCGGTATGCGGGCAACCACCCGTTTCGACCCCCATAATACGTTCCTGTTCTAAGACGTTATGACGCAACAGAAATTCGGCATCTTCACGGGTGTAGATATCGTTGGTAATTACCGCGAGGTCGTAACGATTTTTTAGTTCGGCGCACAGGGCTTTAACAAGGGCAGTTTTTCCGGACCCTACTGGGCCGCCAATACCGAGTCTTAATGCAGGTTTTTTAAGTGTCATAAATACTACTTCTAATGTTTTGGTTAACGTAAAGCACTTTACGATCTAAATAATCGCGAATACTGCCGTTCGTGTCGAGAAGACGCAATGGCTAATGCCGGTAGCCCCACACCCAGCTCTTCGTCACTAAGGTGTTTGGCTTTTTCACACACTGATGGAATGGGTTCCATCAGTGTCATTAACAGTTGTTGTGCATGGGTTTGCCCCAGCGGTACAGATTTGGTGGCTGCCGCAATTTGATTTTCTAACCAACTCCACATAAACCCTTGTGCTAAATCATCGAGTTCAATTTTCCACTGCACGCCGGCCAAAGCAAACTGTGTTACGAAGCTACTTGGGCTTTCTAGCGGTGTTTGTGCGGCCGTTATATTCAGCGAGCACAATAAACGCTTAAGTGCCTTGCCCAGTTGTTCGTCTTCCAAGAGTAGCTCATGGGTTTCTCGGTTTGCGCGTATAAAATTGTTCCAGCGATTCACCTCACTAATGTCGTTACGTTGCCACGCGTTGTATAGCCGCCGTAATATTGGCAAATCTAATTGCCCCACACTGTAGGCAAGAATGCCCGCTATCCAATTGGGTAAGGCCTCTGTTTCGGTTAGCCACTCGGCATCCACCGCGTATTCTTGACCTTGAGAATAGGCGTAAGCCCCTACCGGTAACGATGGGCTCACTAAATGCAGCAGATGTAATAAGGTATGTTTGCTCATCAATGATCGTGATGATGATGGCCACCACTTCCGTGGTAGGCGCCGTTTTCGGGATGGAAGGGTTTGTGGGCATGACTAACCGATAACCCCAAACCGCGCACCATATCGTCTAATACGTGATCGTGTAGAAAGCGCAAAAAACCTTCGCCAATCTGTAACGGCACATGCCTATTGCCCAAGTGGTAGGCGGCACGTGTGAGCAATAATACGTTCTGACTTACCACTTCACTAACGGATTCCTGCGCGGCAATAACACGTACCACTTCTCCACTTTTACACTGTAGGAATTCTCCGTGCTCAAGTACATGACCCCGCTCAAGAAACCAACCTAAATCGATGCCTTGCGCGGTTTTAACTTTATGGCGGCTTTTTTTGCGCTCCTCGTATGTCACCACTACCTCTAAGTCATTCGCTTCGAGGTCTTTTTTTATTTCGTATGCTTCTAACATTTAACCGTTAATACTCTTTAGAGTGAATGTGGGTGAGGAATACCGGGGCAATACTTAAAACAAAAAGTATCGTTGCGCTAAGGGTAATTCTTCTGCAGGCTCGCAGGTTAATAACTGTCCATCGGCACGCACTTCGTAGGTTTCTGGGTCTACTTCCATTTCGGGCTGATAGGCGTTATGCACCATATCTTTTTTCTGAATGCTGCGGCAGGCTTTCACCGCCACTAAGCGACGCTCTAATTCATAACTCGCGGCAATTCCCGCCTCTATCGCGGCTTGGCTAACAAAGCTAACCGATGTACCGATGCAGGCTTTGCCATAGGCACCAAACATAGGGCGATAATGCACAGGCTGCGGTGTTGGGATAGACGCATTGGGGTCTCCCATTGGAGCCGCCGCTATCGCACCACCTTTAATAATCATGGACGGCTTTACACCAAAAAATGCAGGTTTCCATAACACTAAGTCGGCGAGTTTTCCTACTTCTATCGAACCCACTTCGTGCGCAATGCCATGAGCCAGCGCGGGGTTAATGGTGTATTTTGCAATGTAACGTTTTGCTCGAAAATTATCGCTATTGGCGCTATCTTCGGGCAAGGCACCGCGCTGCACTTTCATTTTGTGGGCAGTTTGCCATGTACGGCAAATCACTTCACCAACGCGGCCCATTGCTTGCGAATCGGAGGCGATCATAGAAAATGCTCCAAGGTCGTGCAGAATATCTTCCGCGGCAATGGTTTCTTTTCGAATACGAGAATCTGCAAAGGCAACGTCTTCTGGAATGTTGGGGTCTAGGTGATGGCACACCATCAACATATCCAAATGTTCGTCTACGGTGTTAATGGTGTAAGGGCGCGTTGGGTTGGTGGACGATGGCAAAACGTTATCGGAGCCACACGCTTTGATAATGTCTGGCGCATGCCCGCCACCTGCACCTTCGGTGTGGTAGGTGTGAATGGTACGGCCCTTGAACGCCGCCAAGGTGTCTTCAACAAAACCGGATTCGTTTAAGGTGTCGGTATGAATTGCTACTTGTACATCGTAGTTTTCAGCAACGGTTAAACAGTTATCGATGGAGGCCGGTGTGGTGCCCCAATCTTCGTGGAGCTTTAAACCTAACGCACCCGCTTCGATTTGTTCGTTTAACGCGGTTGGTAAGCTTGCGTTACCCTTGCCTAAAAACCCGAGGTTCATCGAGAACGATTCTGCCGCTTCGAGCATTTTTTGCATGTGCCACGGGCCAGGCGTACAGGTGGTAGCGTTTGTGCCGGTCGCGGGGCCCGTGCCACCCCCTATCATGGTAGTGGTGCCACTCATTAACGCTTCTTCTATTTGCTGTGGGCAAATAAAGTGAATATGCGAATCGATGGCTCCGGCCGTTAATATTTGCCCTTCTCCGGCAATAATTTCTGTACCGGGGCCAATTTCAATTGTCACGTTAGGTTGAATATCGGGGTTGCCGGCTTTGCCAATGGTCACAATGCGGCCATTTTTTAACGCGACGTCGGCTTTAACAATACCCCAATGGTCGAGAATTAGCGCATTGGTAATAACAGTATCGGGTGTATCCGCACAGGAGGCTTGGCTCTGCCCCATTCCGTCGCGAATAACTTTACCGCCGCCAAATTTTACTTCTTCACCGTAGTGAGTAAAATCTTTTTCGACTTCAATCCACAGGGCGGTGTCACCTAATCTTACTCGGTCACCTACGGTAGGGCCGAACATATCCGCGTAGGCTTTGCGATCTATTTTACTCATTGTATTCTCCTAGTACCGGTTAATAGGCCCTGTTAAAGGCTGCCCATTACGTCGCCGCGGAAACCAAATATTTTTTTGTCGCCGGCTATTTCAACTAATTCTATTTCGCGATGTTGCCCCGGTTCGAAACGCACAGCCGTGCCTGCTGCAATGTTAAGACGAAAACCTTTTGTTGGTTCACGATCAAAATGAAGCGCCGGGTTGGTTTCGTAAAAGTGGTAGTGAGACCCAACTTGAATAGGACGGTCTCCGGTATTAGCAATGGTAATGTTAAGCGTTTTACGGCCAACATTAAGGGCTATTTCGCCTGGTTGAATATTATATTCGCCGGGTATCATGAGGGGATCCTTATACAATGGGCTCGTGAACAGTGACAAGTTTTGTGCCATCGGGAAACGTCGCTTCTACTTGCACGTCGTGAATCATTTCGGGAATACCGTCCATGACATCTTCACGGCTTAGCAGGGTTCGGCCATAACTCATAAGCTCTGCTACGCTCTTTCCCTCGCGCGCACCTTCCATTATCTCGGCAGAGATAAACGCGATAGATTCTGGGTAGTTTAATTTTAAACCTTTGGCTTTTCGTCTTTCCGCTACCAGTGCTGCCGTAAATATAAGTAGTTTATCTTTATCTCGTGGACTGAGTTCCATTGTGGATCTCCCTTAAAGTTGTGCTAATGTCAGAATTTAAGTATTCCAAATACGCGGTATTACGGCGTCTTGCTGGTTAAACAGCGGCCGTAGTTGCTGCCAAATATATTCGAATCCTTTTCGGCAAAAGGCCACATCGTCGCCTAGATAACGCGCAATAAAGAACGCGTTTTTCTGAGTGATACCCCAGTGTTCTTTTTCAGCAGGGCGCATGAGTTCAAGCGATTCATACAATTGATCGATAACGTTTCGGTCCACCTCAACCGTCATGATGAAGGTGCCGAGTGTATTTTTATTTTGCAATCCCCATACCGATAGCTGAAGTTCGCCGCCTGCCTGAATAGTGTTGCGCTCAATAAATTGTGGAATACCCGCTTGCCATACTTCTAGAGATTGTCTGCACTCACCGGTCGCGAACGTTTCACCGCTAGCGATTCGCCCTAGTCGCACAATATCCCATCCGGCGTAGCGGGCATCGGGCTCTAAATCGATACGCGTTTTTAAGCGCCCATTTGCACTGTCGAACACAATGGTTTCTTGCGGTAACCATTCTAAACACGCACCACTAGCAACCTTAAACTGGATGGTTTGGCACTGTTGTTGTGCGGCGCCTTTTGCACCGTATATTTTACCCGCGGAGGGCGTCGTTAATAGCGCGTGTGTGTTGGGCTCTAGCGTTGCGGAAATTTTTAGCTCATCACCAATCACCATGCCACCCGGCGGGTGCAGTATATAAAGATGGCAACAACCATTAGTTTCGGGATAGAACGGTCGCTGCACACGCAGCGGGCCATAATGACGAGACCCCGTTAATACCGTTTTAGTGGGGCGCGCGCTTAACGTTAACTCAAGTGTTGCAACCCACGCTCTTGTGGTAGACGGTTGTTTGTCGTTCAGCGGAGAAGGTTCTTCAGCAGTGACTGAACTGGCGGAGCTAGACGTCATAACGGTTTTATAGAACCCGAGTATTAAGAGAAGACGTGAACTTAACGCAGACGAAGCCATGGAACAAGCCTGAACCTATACTCTTAGACAAAACGGTCATAAAATACCCACCATTTTGACGGTTTAAATGCGTTACACTGCTTCACTATCTTTCTTTATTAAACCATTATTGCGACGACTAAACCCTCATGATCGATCAACTTGCTAAACAGCTCTTCAACGACATTAACCACAAGTTCTCTAGCCTATCGGGCAATACTGATACCGACGCCTCAGCGTCTCAGCTGCGCGTCATCATTGAATCGGCACTGAAAAAACTTAACTTAGTCACACGTGAAGAATTCGATACACAACAAGCGGTGTTGTTACGGACACGAGAAAAACTTGATGCACTGGAGAAAACGCTCGCGCAATTCGAAAAAGAGCACGCATCTAAGGGCTAATCACTTACAGCCAGATGTGCCCTTGCTTTATAGAATGACGACAAATAACCATAATCGCCATTTGCACGCACAGGGAAAATTATGTCTCTCGCCGTCGTCTACACTCGCGCCCAGCTCGGTATTGAAGCTCCACTCGTTACCGTCGAAACTCATCTTTCAAACGGTTTACCCGGCTTTACAATTGTGGGCTTACCCGAAACGGCTGTAAAAGAAAGTAAAGACCGCGTGCGCAGTGCACTACTTAATAGCCACTTTGAATTTCCGCAACGGCGCATTACGGTTAACCTTGCACCCGCCGATTTACCCAAAGAGGGAGGCCGCTACGACCTTGCTATTGCGCTTGGCATACTGGCCGCGTCGGAACAAATCCCAAAAGACGAATTACACCACTATGAGTTCATGGGGGAGCTGGCACTTTCCGGCGATCTACGCCGCATTCGTGGCGCCATTCCTTCTGCCATTGCCTGCGGGGTTTCGCAGCGCACCATCATTGCGCCTACGGCTAACAGCGACGAGATAGCATTGTGCGAATCCACCACGCTACTCACCGCACCAAACTTACTCAGCGTGTGCGCGCATTTACACAAGCGTCACCTTTTAACGGCACCAACAGCACCCCCTCCCGTCACCGTGCAATACCCTTTTGATATGTCAGAAATAAAAGGGCAAGCGCACGCACGGCGAGCACTTGAAATTGCCGCGAGCGGTGGTCACAACCTATTATTGTTTGGCCCGCCCGGCACAGGGAAATCCATGCTAGCGTCGCGGCTGCCCACTATCATGCCGCCGCTAGAGCAACGCGAGGCGCTGCAAATTGCAGCCGTTAAATCTGTCGCCAGTCGAACCGTAAATGAAGGTTGGCGCACTCGTCCATTCCGCTCGCCCCACCATACCTCCTCTGCCATTGCATTGGTGGGCGGTGGCAGTAACCCTCGCCCTGGCGAGATTTCGCTTGCGCATCATGGGGTGCTTTTTCTTGATGAACTACCCGAATTTCCTCGCGCGGTATTAGAAGTGCTGCGCGAACCCTTGGAAAGCGGTCATATTTGTATTTCGCGCGCAAATGCCCAAGTAGAATACCCTGCAAAATTCCAGCTTATTGCCGCAATGAACCCATGCCCGTGTGGTTTTGTGGGCGACAGAACCGATCGGTGCCGCTGTACTCCGTCTCAGATTGCACGTTACCGCGATAAGATTTCTGGCCCACTGTTAGACCGCATAGACCTGCACATTGCCGTTGGCTCTATTCCCATTGCCGACCTCCAAAAAAAGCCCGACGGCGAAACCAGCCAAGCGATACGCACGCGAGTAATTCAAACACGCGCGGTTCAACTGGCGAGGCAAGGCTGCCCCAACGCAGAATTAAGAGGTAAAGCCCTTAGCCGACATTGTGCGTTAGCAGAACCCGAGCAGCAATTGCTCGCCGCAGCGCTATCACGGTTACAGCTCTCCGCACGCTCGTACGACCGTATTATTAAAGTCGCTCGCACACTGGCCGACATGGGCGGTTGCGAACAGATTGCCACCGTGCATATTTCTGAAGCATTGGGTTACCGCAATCTAGACCGTGCTACCGATCAGCGCATCACGTCTACCGCACCCGCGTAAATTCGGAGGGATATAACAGTGACTTTTTACTCGAGACGATACCGACACCCGAACCACCCCCCCTCTTTTTTACAGGAAGGCTTTCAACAGCTTGCCGAAACAGGTATCGGAAACTGCGGTATTGCATGATTTTCATGCCTCAATATTTTACCAACCTCAGTTCAGTCATAAAACTGATGCCTACCAAGCGCAAGGTTATACACTCTAAATAGGCGTCTCTCTAAAGATAAACCGTTTTCTTCTAGACCCAACGCTTATACACGCTAGAATAGCCGACCATTCATGGCTACCGAGGTTAGCGTGGCAAACAAACTTAACCCGCGTCAACATATCGCCGTACACTATATCGACGGCCCATGCCTTGTACTGGCTGGCGCAGGTAGCGGTAAGACCAGCGTTATCACCCGCAAAATTGCCTATCTCATACAGCAATGCGATATGCCCGCGCGCCATATTGCCGCCGTTACATTTACCAATAAAGCCGCTCGCGAGATGAAAGAGCGTGTGAGTAAATTGGTGAATGGCGCCGCTGCACGGGGCTTAACCGTTTCTACGTTTCACAACCTTGGCTTGAATATTATCCGCCGAGAGCTAAAACATCTTGGTTATAAATCGGGCTTTACCATTTTTGATGCTGAAGATGCCGGCTCGTTACTGAAAGAAATTATGCTGAAGGACGGTGATATGGATACCGACCTCGTGCAAAGCGTACAGAACCAAATATCGAACTGGAAAAGCGGCCTAGTTGAGCCACAGCAGGCGTTGGAACACGCGCAAAGCTCCGGAGAACAAACTTGGGCGCTGATATACGAACGCTATAACAAAGCACTACGCGCTTATAATGCCGTTGATTTCGACGATTTGATCCGCCTTCCCTCACAACTCTTTGCCACCAATGCCGAGGCGCTCGGCCGCTGGCAGCAACGTATCCGCTACCTGTTGGTGGACGAATACCAAGATACCAATTCCAGCCAATACCAACTCGTTAAACAGCTAATCGGTGACCGTGGAGCGCTCACCGTGGTAGGCGATGACGATCAGTCTATTTACGCATGGCGCGGCGCACGCCCCGAAAACCTCAGTTTATTGAAAGAAGACTTCCCCACATTGGAAGTTATCAAGCTTGAGCAAAACTACCGTTCAACCGCACGTATATTAAAAGTTGCTAACGAACTGATTGCCCACAACCCCCACGACTTCGACAAAACGTTGTGGAGTGATCTGGGTATGGGCGAACCACTGCGCCTATTACGTTGTTCAACAGAAGACGCCGAATCTGAGCGGGTAGCAACGGAGATTATTACGCAGCGGTTGCGTCGGCAATGTAAGTTCCGTGACTTCGCCGTGCTCTATCGTGGCAATCATCAGTCGCGACTGCTTGAGCTTAAATTGCAGCATCACCAAATTCCGTACAACATTAGCGGCGGCACCAGTTTTTTTGCGCGCGCCGAGATTAAGGATGTGATGGGCTACCTACGCCTGCTGGTAAACCCAACCGACGACAATGCCTTTTTACGTATTATCAATACCCCTCGTCGGCATATTGGCACCGGTACACTTGAGGCCCTCGCACATTATGCGACCGATCGTGAAGTCAGTTTACTGGCCGCTTGCGACGAGGTGGGCCTACAAACCGTACTCCCCAAAAAAGGCTTAGAGCGACTGCGCGAATTTTCGCTCTGGCTCAGCCGTGTACGCGATAACTGCCACAATAATGAGCCCGTTGCTGCTATACGGGAGATGGTAGAAGACATCGACTATGAAGGCTGGCTATACCAAAACACCAGCTCACCTACCGTAGCCGAGAAACGTATGGATAACGTATGGACACTTATCGACTCCATTCGCAATTCGCTCGAAAAACACGAAGACGAAACGGCTTCTAACGAAGAGCGTGTTAACCAAGCGGTGTCTCGGCTAATGCTCCAAGATTTACTCGATCGCCAAGAGGAAGAAGATGTAACCGATCGCGTGCAATTAATGACACTTCACGCCTCCAAAGGCTTGGAGTTTCCACACGTATACCTGATAGGAATGGAAGAAGAGTTGCTTCCCCACCGTAACAGCATTGAAGAAAACAATATCGAGGAAGAACGCCGCCTTACCTATGTCGGCATTACCCGTGCACAAAAAACACTCACTATGTCGCTGGCCGCAACCCGTAAGCAATTTGGCGAAAAAGTCGATACGTTGGCCAGCCGCTTTTTAGCCGAGCTACCCGACGAAGATATTGAACGAGAAGGCTTTGCGCCCGTATCAAAAGAACAACTCGAGAAGAAAGGTGCAGAAACTTTCTCGTCTATCAAAAAACTGTTCGACTAAACCTCACGGCACATACCGCTATTCGCCGCAATTTACAGGCAAAAAAAACCCGCGCCACTTAGAGCGGCGCGGGTTTAGATACACACGTTAACACTTACTTAGATTTTTCTACCATGTAGTCTACAGTCGCTTTTAACTCGTCATCTGAACAGTCAAAGCACAAGCCTTTTGCGGGCATACCGTTGAAACCTTTGATCGCGCTGGCGTACAACACGTCCATACCTTTACCAATACGTGGCGCCCAAGCAGCAACATCGCCAAGTTTTGGTGCACCAGCAGCGCCGGTTGCATGACAAGCTACACACTTTTTATAAATATCTTCACCCGAACGGGCCGTACCTTCTGCGACAACCGGTTTAACGGTTGCCGCGCAATCGTCGCCTGCCATACAGATATCGCCTACAGGCTTAATGCGCTCAGCCACACCCGAATCGGCCGCCCAAACACTCGCCGTTAATAACACCAAACCAAAAACGGCCATTTTTATCATTTTCATATTGATCACCTTGAATAATTACGCTCAAAAGCCCCGAAAAATTTGTGGACGGAATTATAGCGGTTAAACTGCAAAATAGGCAGAGGTAAAACGATCACGGACATAGACGAATTCACACAGTAACGGTATTATGCGCAGCCTATCTGCACCCGTAGCTCAGCTGGATAGAGTAGGTGGCTTCGAACCACTTGGTCGGGAGTTCGAATCTCTCCGGG
>Ga0065722_104385_pt1 | contig 18469 bp, 18 predicted proteins | sample BansetMetagenome_FD_59109 | JGI IMG/M metagenome (GOLD analysis project Ga0065722, IMG submission 59109) | Bankia setacea gill microbial communities from Puget Sound, Washington, USA - Caecum Enriched | ecosystem: Host-associated > Mollusca > Digestive system > Ceca | place: United States... | reverse complement strand
TATTGCCTTGTAGTACTATTGCCTTGTAGTACTATCCCCTTGTGGCACTATCCCCGTATATGCCTGACCGTAAACCAACGTTATGACGCGTGTTTGTTTGTGTAACGTTGCTTTTGCTTACCCGTCAAACTTGTAGACCCAGTTTCGTTTTACGTTGTCGCATACCAACAATGTCCTACCAACCTCCATGCACTGCGTAAGGCTGTGAGGCTGGCTTTCGTCGTATCGACGTTTAATTCCGTTACGAGATTTCTCGGCCTTTAGTAATTGGAACATGGCCGAAAAGCGATTGGCAAAATTGCCGCCGCGTTGCTGTATTTCGTCGAATGTTGCGGCAAAGCGTGTAAATGACATCGTTGAATCACCTAATCCTATACTTAGCATTCGATCTAAATAAACGGGGTAGGTTTGGCTTAGGTAGTAAAGGTCTGTTTCGTTTAAATAAGCGGCGTGATCACGGGGCCGTATGGAAAGCGTATTCGTGGGGCTGAGCGCACGAGAAGAGAGTTCGCTATTCGGTTTATTCGTTTGCAGATGGTAGCGACCAAACTGACAGTGGATGACAAGTGGCAATAGCTGGCAGCGGCTAGAAAGTGGCGCGTTTTCGGTGTGGTGGGCTTGTACCGCTGTATTCTGTTGTTTTGTTGTGGGTATTGGCGTCGCTGTATCGGGAAGCGCCTGTAGTGTTTCTCCATTGAGAGGGGGCAATGATAGCCCGGCTTTTCGGGCTGGCGCTTTGAGCAGTAGCCGTTGGATCTTTTCAGCGTTACCACGAAACTCCATAAATGTTGGTAAGGCTGCGCTTTTGCCTCGCGCTTTAAGTTCGCAATAAAGTTTTTCCAAATCTGAACGTGCTTGCTCAGCGCATGCGATAGCGTGAGTAGAGACCATAAACATGCATAAGAGCATAAGCGCAATGTAGGCATGTTTTACGTAAGAAAGGCACTGTGTGTTCTTCTGGTGTGTCATTGGGAGCGTTGTTCTAGTGCAATGGCTTTTGCTTTAGCGTGGTCGTTGGGTGTGTTTATGTTAAAAAACAGGTGTTCTTTCAACGTTGGTGATGCAACAACAGCGTCCGTAGTGAGGCACACGCGTGTTGAATTTAACGAAGCCAGAAAGCCTTTTGCTGAGCGTTGGCCAGATGCCAAATACTGGGTAAGTACAGGGAGTGTTGATGCATGCCATAGGCCGGTTAAAAAATGGTCTCGGCCTTGCCAGCATATATAGTGTGCCTTACTAATAGGTGTGTTTACGGTACTGTCAAATAGTCGTGTCACTAGGTTGTCGGGCAGAAAGGGGGTGTCGCCAGGTACGGTTAACAGCCATTCGCAGGCTGGTAGCGGTTTTAGCCATTCGAGCCCTTTTTGTATACCTGCCAAGGGGCCTTCGCGCGTTTCGCCATTATCTTTGAGTACTGGGCGCTCATGGCTGAAGTGCTCTGCTATTAGGTGTGCGGGTAATGGGTCGTTATAGCTGAGGGCAATAGCTCGCACCTGAGGTTGTAACGAGTTAAGGAGTCTTTGCAGGAGTGTGTGTTGCCCTAGAGGCAACAATATTTTAGCTTTACCGTTCATACGACGGTTTTCTCCACCGGCTAGAATGAGTGCGGCTACTGGCGGTATAGTAGAAAATGAAGATGTCATAATCGTATTTAATCGGTAATATCCCGTTCCCCAGTCTGGGCAACTTTATAACTTACTATCATACCCGAATTATGAAACTAGAAGACATTCGTCGAGAATACCTCGCTGGCGGTTTACGCCGAGATAACCTACAAGATAACCCTATCACGCAATTTAAACTGTGGTTGGATCAAGCCATTGAAGCACACATTCCAGATCCCACTGCGTTTACTTTGGCTACAGTGTCCAGCGAAGGGAAACCAAGCCAGCGCATTGTGTTGTTGAAGCATCTGGATGAACGAGGGTTCGTTTTTTTTACGAATTATGCGAGTCAAAAATCCCAACAAATTGAGGTGAACCGCAATGTCTGTTTGCATTTTCCATGGCACGGAATGGAGCGTCAAGTAGAGGTAGAAGGCGTTGCAGCGCGAATACCGCTAAAAGAGTCGCTCGCGTATTTTCTTTCTCGGCCACGTGATAGCCAAATAGCGGCTTGGAGTTCTCGGCAAAGCCATCCAATAAGCTCACGTAAAATGTTACTGATGCAATTTGAATCGATGAAAGCTAAGTTTGCAGAAGGAGAGGTGCCTCTACCGGATTTCTGGGGGGGGTACCGTATTGTTCCGAGCGCGTTTGAATTTTGGCAAGGGGGAGGCAGTCGTTTACATGATCGTTTTCAATACGTTAAAAGCGCTGAGCAACGTTGGGCGATTGAGCGCGTGGCTCCGTAGGGGCTATCCAATACACACTACTTTTATTGAAGCGAGTGTGGCGTACCTTATTCCTCTTAATAGGGTGCTTGTCATCCTTCTGTCATTAAGCCGACATACTCTCTCGCCTATTACCGTTGCCGTCGAATGAGGTGTAGAGAATATGATCCAGAAAAATCGTGGATTTACCCGTATTGTTAAAGCCACTGTTTATTCTTACAAGGGTATTCTAGCGGCGTGTCGAAATGAGGCTGCCTTTCGCCAAGAGCTTGTGCTCGCGGTTGTACTTATTCCGGTCGCGTTGTGGTTGAACCTTACTACATTGGAACGTGTGGTCTTAATCTTCTCCGTTATAGTGGTGTTAATAGTGGAGTTACTCAATAGTGCTATTGAGTCTGTAGTTGATCGCGTGGGTTATGAACATCATGAGCTTGCTGGGCGCGCGAAAGATATGGGGTCAGCGGCTGTACTTCTGGCTTTGACGCTTCTTGTGTTTGTTTGGGTCAGTGTTATTGCCTTCTAGGTTTGATCTTTGTCTTGATAGACTTTTGGTTTGAGGTGTGGCGACAAGGCCATAAGTGCAATACAGTCTTGAAAAGGGATGCTCAGTGCGCCATGCGCCAAATTAAATTACAGCCTTCCTCATTTCTTGCATTTTTCCCATGGAATTAATTCTTTCCCTTTAAGTCGAAGTTTTAAGCAATACAGATTTGCTTGAAAAATAGTGCCTTTAAGCGTTAAAACGCAATTTCTTATAATTGTTAATGCTTTATTGTGAGTTTTATTGTTTTTTTTACATGATATTTTTCATTTTATGGCTTTATCTTTAATGCGTATGTGCTATATTTTTAATCAGTAACGTGTTGTTCCGCTGCGTGAACACGGTTCAAGTTAGTCGCAGCGTTTAGAATGTTGTTTACATTTGTTGTTATATGAGTTTGTTATTCGCTTAATTTTGATGTGATTTATGTGTAACTAGTCCCAGCCCGCTTCCGAGCGGGCTTTTTTTTGTTTGTGGAATTGATTCTTCGGATTGCGGGGGGTAAAGGTATCTTCGTGGTCAGAAAATCAACATAAAGAGCGTGGCGCGCTAGAAAGCTTAATGTGATTCTAGCGTTAGAGCGGTAGCTGAGTGGTGTATTTAATCTGTTTCAACGCAAATACAGAGTTCACTGAGGCTACATTGGGTAAGTGCACTAGCTTGCTCTTTAGTAGTTGTTCGTATTGATCGACGCTCGCGACAATGACTTTCACTAGGTAGTCTTTATCCCCTGTAATGGAATAGCATTCTACGACCTCGTTAAGAGTATGTACGGCGTTTTCGAAAGCAAGTAGTGATTCTTCATCGTGACTTTTAATTGTGATGTAGGCGTGAATAACAACACTCAGATTTAAGTGCTCTGCATTGAGCAGCGTTACGCGGTTTTGGATATAGCCGGTTTCTTCTAGCCGTTTTACCCTTCGCCAGCAAGGCGTGTGAGAGAGCCCTACTGCCTCGCCCAGTTCGGCCATCGAAATGTCGGCATTGGCTTGTAGGCTTTTTAGTATTTTGATGTCGTAATTATCGAGTTCGACAGAGGTCATGACAGGTCCATTGTGTGCTTTAAATAGGGTAGAATCGAGCTTTCGGCACGACTTTACACTGTGTCTCCCTAGTCCTCAACGTTGAAAAAGTTCTATGTTCGATTCTCTTTCCACTCTTCCTCCGGACCCTATATTGGGCCTTATAAGTAAATTTAACGCTGACCCCAGAGAAGACAAAGTCGATTTGGGTGTTGGTGTTTATCGAAATGCTCAGGGCAGAACGCCCATTCTTGACTGTGTGAAACAAGCGGAAACACAGCTACTAAATACTGAAGACACGAAGGCGTATATAGGCCCTCTCGGTAATGCGGTGTTTAATCAACAGATGGCGGAGCTTGTCTTGGGTGATTCCCATGCTGAACTTGATCGTTTAGCGTTGGTTCAAACGCCTGGCGGTTGTGGTGCGTTGCGCGTTGCGGCCGAGCTTATAAAGCGTGCTAGCCGCACCAGTAGTATTTGGGTGAGCGACCCCACCTGGGGCAACCATGTGCCCTTACTCGGGGACGCAGGAGTGCCGATAAAACAGTACCCTTATTACGACTTCTCGACACATACGATACGATTTGAAGAAATGCTGGCATGCCTTGAAAAAGTTCCTGCGAACGATTTGGTGTTGCTGCATGGTTGTTGTCACAATCCGAGTGGTGCTGATTTAACGCGTGAGCAGTGGCAAGCCGTTGCAGATGTGGCTCAGAGGCGTGGGTTTGTTCCGTTTATCGATATGGCGTACCAAGGCTTTGGTGAAGGTGTAGCAGAAGATGCCTATGGTATTCGATTGATGTGTGAACAATTACCCGAGGTGTTGTTAGCACTCTCGTGTTCAAAAAACTTTGGTTTATACCGTGAGCGAGTAGGTGCAGTAGCCGTATTAGGTGCGAGTAAGGCGATCACAACTTCTCATATCGCGAGTATTGTTCGGGGTATTTACTCTATGCCGCCGTCACACGGCGCGGCGATTGTGGCGAATATTTTATCGAATGACGCCTTACGGCAAGTATGGTTTGCGGAAGTTGATGAAATGCGTAATCGAATTAAAGCTATGCGTGATCAATTCGTGGCGGCGATTAACAATCGAGGTGCCGAAGGTCGATTTGATCATATTGCTCGTCAGCAGGGAATGTTCTCCTTTTTAGGATTGGGTGAGCGCGAAGTAGCCGAGCTGGCCGATGCTTATGGTGTTTATATGGTGGGAACAAGCCGGATTAGTTTGGCGGGCCTCAACCACCAAAATAGGGATAAATTTTGTGATGCGCTAATGCGCGTCATATAAATGGAATAGACATCCCGATCGCAGAGGGAGCTTCTATACTCAAAATTAGGCTCCAAGTTTTGCGTTCTATCCCGCTGAAATATCGACCTTCAGTGCTTCTTTTTGCCCGCGATACGCATGGTATCGCGAGTGTTGAAAGCTAATGTTATAGAGCGTGACGTATTCAAGTGAGCATTGAAATGTTTTGATTTATAGCGAGGGCTCATGTCGAAGATCGTCAAAATGCATGTAGGTGAACTGCGGGTTGGGATGTTTGTATCCAAATTAGATAAAGACTGGTTGGATACCCCCTTCATAATGCAGGGCTTTCTACTCGAAGTGCAGGACGATATTGATATCGTATCGGAATATTGTGAGAGTGTGTGGGTCGATACGGATTACAAAGAAACAAAATTAAGTGCCAATAGTTCTGGAGATGGCACCGCCTCGCACGCAAAACCCTCAAACGATGCCTTTGCGCCGGAAGTATCTATTCAAGATGAGCATCGAAAGGCGTACAAGGCATTTCGGCAAGCCCGCTCTCTCACCAAAACACTGTTGGATGACATTCGTTTGGGTGGAGCGTTAGATGGTGCTCAAGCCCGAGACATGGTTAATGACTGCGTCCAATCGGTTATTCGGCACCCAGACGCGCTTTTGTGGATGGCAAAAATTAGAGATGAGCGAGAATATACGGCTGAGCACTGTTTAAATGTCTGTATTCTCGCCATCGCGTTTGGGCGACAGCTGGGTTTCGACGAAGCAGAGCTGCACAATTTGGGCATGTGTGGATTACTGCACGACGTAGGTAAAATGCGGGTGCCGGAAGAAATTGTAGATAAGCCCGCAAGCCTCACGCCTAAAGAAATGCGTTTAATGAAAGCGCACACGGTACATGGGCGTAACCTATTGCTGGCGAGTTCCAATATATACAATGGCGCCATTGATGTTGCGTATAGCCATCACGAACGTATCGACGGGCAAGGTTATCCCCGTAAATTACCGGGGCATGGTATTTCTCGGTTTTCGCGTATTATCGCCATCGTAGATGCTTACGACGCCATGACTGCTGATCGTTGTTACTCACGCGCAAAAACGTCAACTGAAGCCCTTAAAATAATCTACAACGAAAAAGGTAAGCATTTCGACGAAGCGCTAGCATTGAAGTTTATTGAGACCATTGGCCTTTATCCCGCAGGAAGTTTGGTTGAACTATACAGCGGTGAAGTGGGAATAGTTGTGGAATCTAATCCGAGATTACGCCATTTGCCTCGCGTGATATTGTTGCTCGATGAAGAAAAACAAGTGCGTGAAAAAGAAACAATTAAAGATTTAGCGTATATAGAAACTGGCGAAATGCCACGTAAATTTTTAATCAAGCAAGTTTGGCGTGATGGTAGTTTTGGAATACGTTTGCGGGAATATCAGAAGAAAGGATTGATTCTAAAACACTAGTAGTATCAGTGTCGTTAGGTAAGAGATCGAATCTATAGATATTTATGGATCGTATTTTATAGCATTAATATACCAGGTAACGGCTCCCGCTTCGGTAGTGACAATTGCTTCATCATCCACTTCTTTTTTTAATAGCGCTCTCGCCATTGGCGAATCAATTGAAATATAATCATTTCGCCCAAAAATTTCGTCATAACCGACAATGCGAAAATTGAGCGTGTTGCCCCCATCGTTTTCTATTGACACCCAAGCACCAAAAAAAACCTTGCCTTCCTGTTGCGGGCTATACTCAACAACCTTCAGGTTCTCTAAGCATTTTCGTAAATAGCGCACGCGGCGGTCTATTTCTCTCAGTCGCTTTTTATTGTATTGGTAGTCAGCATTCTCGCTTCTATCACCCAGGCTCGCTGCCCATGCGACTTTTTTTGTTACGTCGGGCCTCTCCGTGCGCCAAAGCTCATCGAGTTCTATTTCTAGGTTTTTGTAACCTTGTTGTGTGATAAGGGGGGTGCGCATTCTATACCTATTGCTGGTGGTGGGGCATCAGCTCAATAGTTTAATCTAATAGAGGGGCTTCAGATACATATTATGATGAGCCTTTTTTGATGCTTATATGTTGGGTATGGCTATTTAGGTCTGATTATTACTGTTTGCTTCAAATAAAAGGGCGTATCTGGAGTTTTGATGGCGCGCTAATTATATCGATGATAGTTTCATGATTTAGAAATATCGCTGATAACCGATGCCTAGCACACTGTACTCTTGGTTTGACTTAGCTAGACTTGCGTAAATTGATTGGTTGATGGAAATGGATTTTGTAATGCTTGCGGTATATTTTTGAGTGCTGATTTTTGGATTATAGGGATCTTGTAAATATTCAAAATCGATCGAATAGTTGAGTCCGGAAGACGAATATACAGTCGATAATTTAATCCCTGCAAAAATTTTAGTGGGTTTTTTTTCTGGAGTGTAATGAAGTATTTTTCCGCCAAACTTAACGGATGCGTAATGATCTGGTTTACCAATAGTTATCCCCCTAAAACCAATTATCTGTGGTGTTATAGTTGATTGATTCTCTCTGTCGTTAATGCTTATGTTTTCTACGTTTATCTCGAATTCCCATGAAGGCCGTGGTATGAGATTTGTTGAAATAGGCTCTGATCTTGATTTCAGTAAAGTTATTTTTTTAAGGCGTTGTGAGTGAGAGTTGAAATATAATTCTCCCTCCAAGAAAGAGATTTCATTGCCTCTAATGTAGCCCGATTGGTGGTCGCGAGAGTCGTGACCTATCAATCTAAAACCAAGCATTGCTACTCCATTTTCTTTGGGAGTGTACCCTGAATAGACTGTAATTCTAGAGGGTGAGTGGCTGTTGAGTGGGTTGTCATATTCACTGAATTTATCGTTGTAAGGTTTGGCTACTAATGACTGTTCAAGTTTGTTTTCGGATAAGAGTTGAATTATTTCGAATATTTTATTTCCACCTAGCTGGGCGCTAATTTTGTTGGATTCAATTAAGTAACCAATGTAACGATGTAAAACAACTAAAACTTCATTTTGTTTGGCAGTTGGTTTCTTTAAGAGCCATATGGGTAGTTTGACTGGATTTTTTTGAAAGGCCAGTTTTTTTATAGTATCGATAGTTTTTCTATCCATGTGGTCGATGTCTTCTAGGATTAACCTTAATGGAGATTTCCAATGTTTAGTACTTTTTACAAGGCCTCGGCGCGAAACATATTTTAAAGTCTCGATAGGAATGGCTAAACGTTCGAAATCAGTTGTGTGTATCGTATGGGGGCTCGCGGCTCTTAATAGCCCTATTAGTCGATAGCTGCAGTTTTCGTTGAAATAGTGGTACTTAAAGGTTTTTCCTTTAATTTCCCATGCGTGAGCTATGAGTACTGCGAGTTCTTTTCTTGTGAAGTTTAATTTATATTCCCATAAATCTCGTTGTTCATCGTGAGCGTATCGTCGGTAACTCACAAACATTTTTTCACTTTTAATTACCCCCCAAAATCCTCCGTTGATCCCTTTCGTTAGATAGCTAACAGAGTTGATGCCAGGAGGTATTTGTGCTGAGTAGTTGAGTGTGCCGGTGGTTAATTCTGAGCCCGATGTGCTAGGGTTGGAAAATTTAAGGAAGGTGTGGCCTACAAATGATGCTGGATCGTCAAGATATGGTGTAGCAAAGACAATTGATACCTCTTCGTTGAGTAGCTCGCTTTTCCAGCGATCGTATTCAGGGCATTGAGGGGGAGTGATATTTAACACAAGCTCATCAGAGGCCCACTTTGAACGCGCTGGAAACTGGCAATAAGTTGACATTAAAAGATTTTCATCATTTAGATTAGTGATTAATGAATTTAGCTCTTCGTAGGGAGAAAATCTTCCTTTGGGGGATAGAAAGAAATTTGGGTTGTCTACGCTGGAAGAAAATCTTTGTCTTTCTTCATCAATATTTTCTTCGTAGTAGAGGAAGGCGATCCATTGAGGGTGAAGTGATAAGTGATTCAGGCGTTTTTCGTCTACTTTCGCGTTCGCGCTACATGGGGAGTGTAAAAAAAATAGGAAAATAGTCAAAACCGAAAAAAAATTGTAGAGATGGGCTGGATAAGTCAATGCTTCCTCAATTATATACGTGTCGAGATTCATTTTTTTAGACATTCTATCATCTGTACGCTACTATTCTAGCCCAAATAAAAACGTTGTGATTTAGGGGATGGATATGACTCATAGAATTGGATTGTTAGTTGTTGCTCTTTTAGCCTTGCTTGCTGTTGGTTGCGCGACAATTGCTGGTGGTGGGGCGACTCAAGTTGTGAATTTCGATTCCACTCCCGTTGGAGCTGAAATTTGGGTTGGAAAGTATAAAAATGGTGAGGTTGTCGATTTGGTTAACACTGGTCATCAGACACCTTATAGTGTTGAGATTTCACGTAAAAATGTGGTTGTAGTCTTTAAGAAGCAGGGCTTCAAAGATACTAATGTAGTGTTAACCCAACAGGTAAATGGCTGGTTCCTAGGTAATATTCTTATTGGTGGGATCGTAGGTTCAAGCATAGATATTTCGACTGGGGCTTCGATGAAATATGACCCAGATCATTTCTCGGTTGAGTTGATTGCTGAATAAGACGATAGGAAATCGAAATTTTAATATTGAAGAGGGTGGGCGCTATCTTAGTGTTCGCCTTTTTTTTTGTCTGTTTTTCTTCGGCTGCAGATCAACAATTTGAAGTGGGTTTGGAGCAGACAAAAAGAGAGATTAGACAGTTTGTGCTGCTTAATTATCGCCCGTTGTCTTTGGATATTGTCGCTGGTGGCGGAGAGTATTTGTCAGCACTGGAAGGATTGATGGGATCCGATTGTATTCAGAGTGTTTTGTTTTTTTCGCAACTTGAGCGGCAACTTGTCTCCATTAGTTATATTCCTGATTTTGCGCGGGCTGCAGCTAACTTATATAGTGAAGAGCTTGAAGCTTGTGGAGGCTAAGATTTTACATACCTTAGTTTTGTGTGAATGCTGATAATATTGGTGCGATAGGCTGTTGGGCTTTACACCAAATTTCTTCGCTGAGTGTTTAGAGTTTAGGCTTCAATCTTTTGTAGATTAAAAATATCTTTATAAAATGCCAGCTCTTCGTCTAGCATCGTTTTAATATTATGCGCCTGCCTGAAACCATGCCCTTCATTTTCAAATGTAACGTAATTTACTTGTAGGCCTTTCTTTTTTACTGCAGCTACCATGGTCTCGGCTTGGTTGGGTGGCACAACTTTGTCTTCTAGGCCTTGAAAGACCAGTAAAGGACAGCTGATGTTGTTAACAAAATGAATGGGTGAACGGTCTAGGTAGCGTTGTTTGTGTGTGGTGTAGTCGCCGATTAACGAATCTAGATAGCGAGCTTCAAATTTGTGTGTATCGCGCACGAGAGTTTCTAAATCGCCAATACCATAAAGGCTTACCCCAGCATTAAAGGTTTGGCTAAAGGTGAGTGCGGCAAGTACGGTATAGCCGCCCGCGCTACTGCCCTTAATGATCAGTTGATTAGGGTTGGCCCATCCTTGGGATACAGCGTAGTTGGCCGCAGAACATACATCTTCTACATCATAAACACCCCATTTTTGGTGTAGAGAGCGCCTAAACGTTCGGCCATAGCCGGTGCTGCCGCGGTAGTTTACATCAACAACTGAAAAGCCTCGGTTTGTCCAATATTGTATTTTTAAATTAAGTGCGTTTTCGGTAGCGCCGGTTGGGCCTCCATGGCAAATAACAATACAGGGAGGGACGCCGTTGTCGTTTTTAAAATGTGCATTTGTAGGGGGGTAATAAAACCCATAGGCTTTGGCTTTGTGGTTTTCTCCCGTTGGGAACTCAATGGCGGTGGGTATTGATATATCCTTTTTACTTAGAGTTAAACCGCTCGCGGTAATGGCGTGGAGTTTTTTATCCTGTAAGCAATAAATACTGGGCATAGCGGTAGGCGAGGCGCCTACGAATACGCCCGTGGTGTTTGCTGAACGTGTATCGCAACTTATGCCGGTAATAACGCTTAATGATGAGGCTGCGTCTATAGGGGTTATTGTGTTGTTATTGAGGGTTAAAAGCGCGAGGGACCAGCTGCCGTTTCGTGTGAGGGTTAGGAGGATTTCACGCTCATTTAAAAAATCGTAGGTGGACATGCGAAAGGTCCACTGAGGTGTGGCGCATTCGGCCGTTTCTTGCGTTACAGGAAGTGGTTTGACGTTTTTCTCAAGTAGGCTGTGGTAAGGGATGCGGTATAGGTTCCACCAGTTATTGGTATCGGAGACGAAGAATAAATCGCCGTTGGGTGCGAAGCGAGGCTGAAATAGGCTTTCCTGGCCATTACCGGCCACGTGATTGGCGTAGTTTTTGTTAAATTTACCGTTAAGCGCGCGTTTATCGAGCCATAGTTCCGTCGCATCCCACGGCATGTTGGGATGGTTCCACGATAGCCAGCTTAAGTATTCACCGCAGGGCGATAGTGTTGGGTTGGCGTAAAAATCGTCACCGTAGGCAATAACACTAACGTCCATCTCGATAGGGGGTTCTTGGCTGAGTGATATGGAGACGAGCTGCGTTAGCGGCTCTTGTGACGCGTCGCTATAGTGCTGTTCACAAACGGCTATGAGTTGTTGCCCTTGCGAGTCGAGCGTTATATCGGCAAAGCGTCGATCGGGGTTCGCGTGTAGAGAGGGGTTATCGGGTGCTGTGGGAGTACGGGTTAAGCACGTGGGGGTGAACGTCGGTTGGCCCATATAGGCGTGATAAACCTGTTGGTCCTCGCCAAGTACAAAATAGAGATTGTCGCCGTCAATGCAATAACTGCCTCCGCCATACTCATGCACTCTAGATTTTGCGCTAAGGGGCCGTGGCAATATGCAAGTAGGCGCTTCTACCTCTGGGCCGCTTAGGTTGGCCATCATTATGGCTGTACGGCCTTTTTCTTCCGCGAGAGACTCTAACCAAAAGAGTCGATTATTATTGAGGCACGGCTCGCTTAGGCGTGGCGTTTTGCCGGCGACACAATCAGCAGAAATAGCAGATGGCCATGAGCCGTGCGAGAGTGTCTTTGGGGTAGGGTAGGGCATATTCGTTCGATAATGGTTGATTAGGTTACAATTAGCGTAGAGTTCCCGCGGTTACATTTTTATAGTGGGTATACACCTGTGCCAATCTCGAAGGCACGTCTTTGGGTAGGCACTTTTCCATTATGTCTTCAGTTTTTCAAGCACTTCATTATCGAAGCGAGCAACTCGCTGGCGCTCGACGCGTATGGGTTGCGTATAGCGGTGGCTTAGATTCAACAGTGCTGCTACATCAGTTAGTGGAATTAGGGTTGAAAAACCTTGTCGCGGTTCACGTTAACCATCAGTTGTCCTCTCGTGCGCAGGGCTGGAGCAAGCATTGCGTTGAGCAGGCAAAAAGTTGGGGTGTTAGGTGCGAGGTCCATACGGTGGTCGTGGCGTCTGCGGGAGAGGGGCTTGAGTCGGCCGCTCGGGAGGCTCGGTTCAATATTTTTAATCGACTAGTAGAAGCATCCGATATTTTACTAACGGGACACCATGCCAATGATCAGGCGGAAACACTCGTCTTTCGATTGATGCGTGGCGCTGGATTAAAGGGGATGTCAGGCATGCCGCCACAGCGCGTATTAAATGAGCCGTTGGGGGCGGGGCTGTTGTTACGGCCATTATTAAACGTCACTCGCGAAGCGCTCGCCGCTTATGCGGCGGATCAACAGTTATCGTGGGTTGAAGATCACAGCAATGCTGATACCCGGTTCGATCGAAATTTTTTACGCCAAGAGGTGTTACCCCTCATCGAGCAACGCTGGCCGAAAGCGGTCAAGCGCATTGCCTCTAGCGCACAGTTGTTACAGCAAAGCCATGCGCTATTAGACGATTACTTGTCTGAAGATTTAAAACAGTGTTTACCCGTAAGTGAGCGTGTTGGCCATAGCCTTGACCTCACCGTTTTATCGGGGTTTTCATTAGTAAAGCAAAATCACTTACTGCGTTATTGGCTTGACTCATTGAATGTTCGCCTTCCTACGCAGGCGCAACTCAGCGAAATTCATAAGGTGGTGATGGCTGCAGATGATGCCTTTCCGCAGGTGAGTTGGGGGCGTGAGACTCATCAGTATTGTGATGGTTGCAGTGTGCACCGTTTTCGTCAGCGGTTATACATTGTGCCGCGACTGCCGGTAGGGGGGCGCACGGAAGTCATTGTGACATGGGATGGCGTTGGCGAATGCATGTTGAATGACGGGTTCGTGCTAGGCGCCATTCCATCTGAAACGGGTTTTGGGCTGCCTGCAGGGCGGTACCAGATTCAAACGCGCCAAGGTGGCGAGCGTTGCCGCCCCGAGCAGCGAGCCCGGTCGCAAACATTAAAGAAACTACTTCAGGAGTTTGAGTTGGAGCCTTGGCTGCGAGATAGGGTGCCATTGATCTATCGTGACGAAACCTTGGTGGCAGTAGGTGATTTATGGGTCTGTCAGGGGGTTGCCGTAGAAGGTGGCGCCGCATTGAGTTGGGCATTCAAACCCGCCAGCTAGGTGTATTTCAGATTGAGTCAGAAGCCGCTTTCTGGTACTCTGGCGCCCCATCTCAGGGGCAGTCTTCGCAAGGTTAAGGATCACGTTTTCCCTAGCTTTGCAAACCGCCAGATCGATGCGGTTTGCTGCGAAAATGGCCACTTTCGCCCCAAACATCAAAACTCCTAACATTCAGGCGCAGTAACGTTATGCAACCTCTTATCACCTTGTCTTTACGGCGTGTGAGAGTGGACCTGTGTGAGCACTACCAACAGTCAATTTAAGGGCTTCAATGACTCAATATATATTTGTAACGGGCGGCGTTGTGTCGTCATTGGGGAAAGGTATTGCTTCGGCATCCTTGGCAGCAGTTTTAGAAGCGCGAGGCCTTAATGTCACTATTCTTAAACTAGACCCCTATATCAATGTTGATCCCGGCACTATGAGCCCTTTTCAGCATGGCGAGGTGTATGTCACGGAAGATGGCGCAGAAACTGATTTAGATCTTGGGCATTACGAGCGCTATATCCGCACAAAGATGACCAAGCGTAATAACTTTACTACCGGCCGTGTTTACGAAACGGTACTACGCAAAGAGCGCCGTGGAGATTATCTTGGCGGTACCGTGCAAGTTATTCCACATATTACAGATGAAATTAAACGTCGCATATTAAGCGGTGGCGAGGGCTATGATATAGCGCTCGTTGAAATTGGTGGCACCGTCGGTGATATCGAATCACAACCCTTTTTGGAGGCTGTTCGTCAGCTTAAAGTTGAAATGGGTGTTCAGCGCGCATTATTAATGCACCTGACACTAGTGCCTTATATTGCGACAGCTGGCGAGACAAAAACAAAGCCAACCCAACATTCGGTGAAAGAGCTTCGCTCTATTGGCCTTCAACCGGATATCCTTTTGTGCCGTTCAGAGCAAGAAATTGATGAAGATTCACGTCGTAAAATATCGTTGTTTACGAACGTTGAAGAGCGAGCCGTTGTACCGTTGGCCGATGCCGATTCAATCTATGCCATTCCGAAGTTATTACAAGGTTTTAACCTCGATAATATTGTTCTCGATAAGTTTGGTATTGACGCGCCCGAAGCTGATTTGAAAGAGTGGGAGCACGTACTCGAATTAGAGAACAATGCTACCCAAGAAATTACGGTTGCGATGGTCGGCAAATATATGGATTTGCTGGACGCGTACAAATCCTTAAATGAAGCACTTAAGCATGCAGGTATACATGCCGGCGCTGACGTAAAAATTAACTACATCAATGCCGAAGATATAGAAGAGCAAGGCACCGGAATATTGGCCGATGCAGATGCTATATTGGTGCCAGGTGGTTTTGGTGAGCGTGGCTTAGAAGGTAAGTTAATGTCCGTGCAGTATGCGCGAGAAAATAAAGTGCCGTACCTCGGCATATGTTTGGGTATGCAATGTGCGGTTATTGAATATGCCCGCAATGTATTAATGCTCGACGACGCCAATAGCACCGAATTTAATCCAAAATCAGCGCACCCCGTGATTGGTCTAATTACAGAATGGATCACCTCCGATGGCGACACAGAAAAGCGAGACGAAAGTTCTGATTTAGGCGGCACTATGCGTTTGGGTGCACAAGAATGCCACCTTGAGAAGGGCTCAAAAGTCTCGTCTATTTACGGAAAAGATTTAATTGTTGAGCGCCATCGCCACCGTTATGAAGTGAATAACCACTTTTTGGATCAATTGAGACAAGCCGGATTGCATATTGGTGGGTGGTCGGCCGACGACACCCTCGTTGAAGTGGTTGAGCTACCTGACCACCCTTGGTTTATTGCGTGTCAGTTTCATCCAGAATTTACCTCTACTCCGCGTGATGGACATCCCTTATTTTTAAGTTACATCAAAGCTGCAATGGCAGAGCGCGATTAAAATAGCGTCTAGGAGACAGTATTTGAAACATAAAATTATTAAAGTTGGCAACCTTGAGGTTGCCAACGATAGGCCCTTTACACTTTTCGGCGGAATGAATGTTTTAGAATCCAAAGAGATGGCTCTAAAAGTGGCGGAGAAGTATGTAACCGTCACGCGAAAGTTAGATATTCCTTACGTGTTTAAGGCATCGTTCGACAAGGCAAACCGCTCTTCTATTAGCTCTTATCGAGGGCCAGGGATTGATAAAGGCCTCGAAATTTTTCGAGCCATCAAGGAAGAGTTCGGCGTACCGATTATTACAGATGTGCATGAACCACATCAGGCGGCAATGGTTGCCGAGGTTGCAGATGTTATTCAGTTGCCGGCTTTTCTTGCTCGGCAAACGGATTTGGTCGAAGCAATGGCTAAAACGAAAGCGGTTATTAATGTAAAAAAACCGCAGTTCCTAAGCCCAGGGCAAATGAAAAATATTGTTGAAAAATTTGCAGAGGGTGGCAATGAAAACCTCATCCTATGTGAACGTGGAGCCTGCATGGGCTACGACAACTTAGTTGTCGATATGCTGGGTTTTCGCACTATGAAAGAAGTGAGTAATGGCTTACCCGTTATTTTTGATGTAACGCATTCCCTACAGTGTCGCGACCCCTTGGGCGCAGCGTCTGGCGGTCGTCGACATCAAACGGCGGAGTTAGCGAGATCCGGTATGGCCGTTGGGCTAGCGGGTTTGTTTATCGAAGCTCACCCGAACCCTGCAGAAGCTTTATGCGATGGTCCCAGCGCGCTTCCGTTGGAAAAACTGGAACCATTTTTGGCGCAAATGAAAGCGGTGGATAATTTAATTAAAGTTTTACCACCATTAGATATTCAATAGTTATTAACGTTAGTGTAAACAAAGAGAGACAGTCACTATGAGCAAGATTGTAGACGTAGTTGGTTTTGAGGTAATGGACTCCCGCGGTAACCCAACCGTTATGGCGGAAGTGGTATTAGAAAGCGGTGTCGTTGGAAGTGCATGTGCACCGTCTGGAGCCTCTACAGGTTCCCGTGAAGCCTTAGAGCTGCGTGATGGCGATAAAAGTCGTTACTTAGGTAAAGGCGTATTAAAAGCTGTTGCCAACATTAACGATACTATTAAACCTTTGTTAATAGGCAAAGACGCTGGCGCGCAACGTGAACTCGATAGCATTATGATCGATGCCGACGGCACTGAAAACAAAGGTAACTTCGGTGCGAACGCCATTTTGGCTGTTTCGTTAGCGGCTGCTAAAGCAACTGCCATCGACAAAGGTATTCCATTGTATGCCCATATTGCCGACCTAAACGGTACTTCTGGCCAATATTCAATGCCCGTACCCATGATGAACATCATTAATGGTGGAGAGCACGCGGATAACAATGTAGATATTCAAGAGTTTATGGTTCAGCCTGTTGGCGCACCTAGTTTTACCGAAGCATTGCGTATGGGCGCTGAAATATTCCATAGCCTGAAAAAAGTATTATCGGGCCGAGGTTTGAATACTGCCGTTGGTGACGAAGGTGGATTTGCTCCTAACTTGCCGTCCAACGAAGCGGCTTTAGAGGCTATTGCTGAAGCGGTTGCTAATGCTGGCTACAAGCTGGGTGAAGACGTAACTTTAGCGCTGGATTGTGCTTCTTCAGAATTCTATAAAGACGGCGTATACGACATGGCCGGTGAAGGTAAGACGTTTTCCGGTGAAGAGTATGCGGATTACCTAGCAGAGCTTTCGGCTAAGTTCCCCATTTTGTCTATTGAAGATGGCATGGACGAAAGTGATTGGGCGAGCTGGGAGATTCTTACCAAGAAAATTGGTGATAAGGTTCAGTTGGTAGGCGACGATTTGTTTGTGACCAACACTAAAATCTTGAAGCGTGGTATCGATGAAGGTATCGGTAATTCTATTTTGATTAAATTCAACCAGATTGGCTCTTTGACAGAAACGCTAGACGCCATCAAAATGGCTCAGGATGCAGGCTTTACCGCTGTAATCTCACACCGTTCTGGCGAAACCGAAGATACCACTATTGCCGATTTGGCTGTAGCCACTGCGGCGGGTCAGATTAAAACAGGTTCTTTGTCTCGTTCAGACCGTATAGCCAAATATAACCGTCTGCTTCGCATTGAAGCCGAATTGGGCGAAAAAGCGGTATACCGTGGCCGTGCAGAATTTAAAAACTAAGCGTTTGAGTGTAGAAATTTAATATAAGGCCGGCTATTGCCGGCTTTTTTTGTGTGCGGCTGAAACTCTTACTTTGTAGCGCATAACGGAACGAGTTGCAGGCCAATGAGTTGTCGATAAGCTGTATGCTTGAAGCTTCTACTTTACTTTTGTACGGATAAGCAATGAGCCGGCTGTAGTGTTAAACTGAGTCGGTTGGGCGGTAACCATTATATTGAGGGTTGCGTATTCTATTTTTTAATACTGTTTGAGTTATGACATGTCAGATAAATTTTTTTTCAAGGGTCGCCAAGCTATACGTGAAAATCACGTTAAATTTGGCTATGAAACAAACGCTATAAGCAAATCCGGGAGTAAAAAGTATCCTTTGACGTTAGTTGTTACCAGTGAAAAACGCAGGCAAGAAGTAGAAGCGTTGGTAGCGAAGGCTCACTTATATGCAGATATTAGCGTAGATAGCCGCGAGGGTGCCGTTGAATCTATTAGTGAACTCACTCTACACCTTAATAAAAGTGAAACAGTGACGCTCGATAAGGTGCCTGGGCGTAACGACCCCTGTAGTTGCGGTAGCGAAAAAAAGTATAAGAAATGTTGCGGCTAGCAGTTTGTAATTTTCTCGAAGACTAAGGCGTTTAATACAGTTATACCCGTATAAAAAAGCCGGCGACCCATCATGGGT
>Ga0065722_104384_pt1 | contig 18478 bp, 12 predicted proteins | sample BansetMetagenome_FD_59109 | JGI IMG/M metagenome (GOLD analysis project Ga0065722, IMG submission 59109) | Bankia setacea gill microbial communities from Puget Sound, Washington, USA - Caecum Enriched | ecosystem: Host-associated > Mollusca > Digestive system > Ceca | place: United States... | reverse complement strand
CCGCTTTCAATTAGCTGCACGACTTTCTGCTGACGCAGCGTTAACGGAATTTCGTCACTCTCAACCGATATTGGGTCTTTTTTTAAACAATCACCAGATAGAAAAAACCGCGAAGACTCTGCAGGGTAGCAGATCCGCCCGCCAACTACCGTCACGATACAATGGCGTAAATCCTCAATACTGTCGTTGCCCGAAACCAAACCCTCGACCCCTACAGCAATGCAGTCGCGAACGATCTGTTCACAATACCTTGGCGTGTAAAAAATAATTTTAGGGGGAAGTAATGCCGATTTTAATTTATGGGCCAAAGACAAGCTGATATCAACTTCCGAGTCGATTAGCACGACATCGGCATTGACCTTATAACTGACCGTATTAAGTAGATCTTGTGTTAATACTGGGAGTTGCAGCGCGCGGATATTTAAACCACCATCCAAGGCGTATAAAGAACCTGCCAAACTTTCACGATACAAACGGTTTTTGACCAATAAGTCTAACTGGATATCCATAGCCAATCTAGCCTCGTTGAGGGGCACAACTATCAACAAGTTCCCAAGATGAGTTGGTTCAAACGAATGTCGAAGCCGAAAACCAAGCCTCTGGAAGGAGGCAGAAATTATGGCATAGGGAGGAGTTTAAAACCACCGCAAAAAATACCCTTAGAAAAGTGACTTAATTCACAATCAAAGTAATATTTTTGTATAGCGTACAAGATTGTTAAGCTACAGAGCGCTAGCGAAACGTAATTGACACTTCGTAGTGGCCACTGCGCAAGATGTACACCAACACACAATATTTTAACCATCAACCAAACCGCGCCTTTGTACTACTCCACTGGGTGCTCACTTCCACCTTGGTGCAACCATACACAATTGCCACCTGAGGCCTTATCGACCACTTCCAGTTTTTTTTGATGTAATACAAGCTCCTCGTCGGTTGCGGAAACAACCTTAAGCCTTGGTCGGTGAGCGGGTAATCGAATAATTTTATCTTCACCATCCTCGCCGTTAGCCCCGCCTTGATTACCCCCCAAGGCCAGATGTGTCTGACCGCCGGTCATAATTAAATAAACATCCGCCAAAATTTCGGCGTCAAGCAATGCACCGTGGAGATCACGCTGAGAATTATCAACCATATAGCGCTTGCAAAGCGCGTCTAGGTTGTTCTTTTGCCCTGGGTGTTTCCTGCGCGCAAAAACCAGCGTATCGAGCACTTGGCAGCGGTCAGCAATGGTACCTAAACCACGATCTATGCGTTTTAATTCGGCATCCAAAAAACCAACATCGAACGGTGCATTGTGTATCACCAATTCGGCGTCGCCAATAAACGCTAAAAATTCGTCGGCGATTTGAGCAAATACCGGCTTATCTTCAAGAGATTCATTGGTAATACCATGAACCTCCATTGCCCCCTCATCAATATCGCGTTCAGGCTTGATATATTGGTGGTAGTGACGCCCAGTTAGCTTACGATTGAACAGCTCAACACAGCCTATTTCGATAATTCGGTGACCTTGTTCGGGTTCTAGGCCGGTGGTTTCTGTATCTAGGACTATTTGTCGCACAAGTTTTCTCTTAAAGTCAAAGTAAATTTTGGGGTGGCGGCGATGGTTTTAGCACCAAAAGACAAATTAAAGCTCATCAATACCGCGATTGGCCAATTGATCCGCAATCTCGTTTTCTCTATGACCGCTGTGACCTTTGACCCATTTCCATTCCACTCTATGCCGTGAGCTCAGCGTGTCCAATTGCTGCCACAAATCTGTATTCACCACGGCTGTCTTTGCGGCAGTACGCCAGCGATTTTTTTTCCAGTTAAAAATCCACTCGGTAATCCCTTTGCGGACATACTGAGAATCCGTTGTTAAAGTTACCTCACAGGTTTCGATGAGTGCAGCCAACCCCTCTATTGCAGCACGTAATTCCATTCGGTTGTTGGTCGTTTGAGGGTCTCCACCGTATAGGCGTTTCTCTTGTTTTTTATATCGAAGCAATACTCCCCAACCGCCGGGGCCAGGGTTACCCCGACAGGCACCATCTGTGAATATATCTATTTTTTTCAATACTTTACCGTCACTTATTAAAGCTTTTTAGAGAACGCTAAAGTGGGTTTACCGAGACTTAGGACGGCGACGTAGCGGGAGAATCATTGCCGATTGCGCACCACCACTGCGAGCTGTCATTGATCGCTTTGGCACCGGTGCAGGCCCAAGAAAACGCGACGAATCCCACTCTGGCTTCATGGGTGTCAACCCCACTTTATCTTTGCGTGCAACAATACAGAATGTGGAACCAAAAGGTAACGACTTCCCCAACCACCGATCGATAAAACCGCTGTGCGATAGATACCTTGAGTGATTTATAGGCAAGTTTTGGGATAAGTAACGAACCCCTAAACAAGAAAAATCGAGAAACTCTAGCCAATCATGTAGGCGCGCCGCCCGCAGTGCACGTCTGCGCCAAATGGGTTTTGAGCTATAAAACTGCGCCAACAACTGGGCGACCCCCATAACACTAAACGGATTAAAGGCAAAAATAATGATATGGCCCCGTGGCACTGTCACCCTAGCCGCCTCTTTAAGGACTTGATGTGGGTTATCCGAAAACTCGAGCACATGATGCAGAATGGTGACATCGATAGACTCATCGGCCAAGGGCAAAGCATCCAACTCAGCAATACCCTGCACATCACACAGCGCGGTACTTATCTTAGCGGATGGCACTACGGCAGGCGCTAGAGAGAAGCAATGGTTAATGCGGCTAGATTCTGACAGGCGATGGTAGGGCACCACGCTTAGCTGCATAAGATGATAGCCAAACATACACGCCAATTCATCGTTAAGCACCTGCTGCTGGGAAGCAAGCACGGACTCACCCAGTGGGGTTTCATACCAACTCGCTAAACTCGCGATGGTTTCGTGCAAGGGCTTTACATTCAGTCGAGACCGAAAATAATTCTTTATGCTTGTAGACTTGTTTAGCATAAACTCCACACTTGTAGGCTTTTGCAATGAGAGGTTCACAGCCTAAACGACTGACAGCAGCCCTGTAAATACTCCGCTAATATTGGCCATTTAGAAAAGACTATTCAACAACACCGGCTGCTCATGAACAAAGTCACATCGGTGAGGTCAAACGTCCATTATAGCCCAGACTAAAAACCGCTTTTCAAACCCTAGTCTACCACCGTTTTCCAGCTCATAACGACTTACCGCGCTTGTAGCAGGCGCTCGACAAGCCCACCAACAACAACTAAATATCCTATAAAATCACTATGTTAACGATAAAGCCTATACCCATTCTAAATGATAATTATGTGTGGCTAGCCGCACCCAGTATTGCCGCCAACCGCTCGTCAATGTCCCGACAAGAAGCCGCTGTGGTTGTTGACCCTGGTGACGCAAATCCTGTTCGACAATATCTAACAGACCGAAACTTGCACCTTGATGCTATTCTGGTCACCCACAGGCATTGGGATCATATTAACGGTATAGCAGAGTTAGTGTCAGCCTATAAGTGCCCGGTATTTGGCCCCCGCTCAGCCGCGATCCCTCAAGTCACCCACCCCCTCAATGATGGCGATGGGTGTCGGCCATTTTCTCAGAAAAACCTAAAACATATCGAGTTTGAGGTTCTGGCGATTCCCGGCCACACAGAAGAGCACCTAGCATATCTTCTCAATCAAAACGGCCAAAACAGGCTGTTTAGCGGCGATACACTATTTTCCGCGGGGTGCGGGCGACTGCTGGGGGGCACGGCAACGCAGCTACAGCAGTCACTTCATCGCATTTCACGCTTAGCCTCTAGTACGCTTATTTATCCCACCCACGAATACACACGCGCAAACCTGCGTTTTGCACGCGCTATTGACCCAACAAACCCTGCACTGCACGAACGTGAACAGGAACTTGATAAACTGCAAGCATCTGGCACACCGTCGCTACCAGTAACATTAGCGCGAGAATTGCAATACAACCCGTTTTTGCGATGCCAGTCACCCGAAATACGCACAGCCGTTGCCCAACACTTTGGTCTTTCGCCCACAAACGCCAGTGATGACCAAGTGATTTTTAGCAAACTTCGGGAGTGGAAAGATACATTCTAAGCAAGAGCAGCTGCCAATCTCGTGGCTTAGTCAGCCGAGCCCCTGCAGTGATTCAGCCACCCTCGAACGCTTGATTTGCTAGCAATGGTTGCATTCACTCGGCCTCAAGGTAGACTACCGCGCCAAACAACACAATATGGCGTAAACCCATTTCATTGACCACAATAGAACTGATGCCAATAATTGTGGTCTCAGTTGGCCTGCCCTTATTCGTCGAATGAATTAAATTACCAATAAGAAACCCTAATGTTATCCAGATTTTCAGTTCTCAACGCTCTTCATACCCCGCTTTATCGATTCTCGGTAGTGCTTTTATTGATGGTACTCACAACTGCCTGCAGCCAACTGGGGGGCACCAATAAGCTTGCCCAGAAACAACAACCCGCTCAAGCCAAAGACCAGCCAGACCCCGTATATCAATTTTATCTCACAGAACCGGCAGACGAGCTAAGCGACGCAGATCTAGCCGCCTTACCTGAGCCTTTAACCACCGACTTATGGGACAGAATTCGACTCGGTTACCAATTGCATCCGACAATGAATAAGAGGGTGGAACAACAATTAAAATGGTATGCCAAACACCCGGAGTACATGAACCGTGTCGCGAAGCGTGGCGAACGCTATATGTACCATATTGTTGAGCAAGTTGAAGCCCGAGACTTACCCATGGAGCTGGCTTTGCTACCCATTGTTGAAAGTGCTTTTGATCCGTTTGCCTACTCTCATGGAAGGGCCTCAGGGATTTGGCAGTTCATCCCCGGCACCGGCAAAATGCTTGGCCTCAAACAAAACTGGTGGTATGACGGTCGCCGGGACATCGTTGCATCCACGGACGCCGCACTGCGCTACCTAGAAAGCCTTAACCGACGCTTCGATGGCGACTGGATGCTCGCCCTAGCCTCTTATAACAGCGGCTCCGGCAACGTTTCAAAGTCTATGCGCAAAAATCGCAAGCGCGGAAAAGCGACAGATTTTTGGAGTTTAGACCTTCCTCGAGAAACCGAAGCCTATGTTCCCAAGCTTATTGCTCTCTCCATGCTCATAGCAGATCCCGAGAAATACGGCTTAGACTTATACTCAATCGCCGATACCCCCTACTTCGAGGTAATCGATACCGAGTCCCAAATTGATCTCGCCCAAGCAGCTGAATTGTCGGGGTTGGATATGGATGCGCTGTATCATCTAAACCCGGCCTTCAACCGCTGGGCAACAGATCCTCAGGGGCCTCATAAACTCCTTGTACCTCTGGAAAACGCCAATTCGCTGCGAGAAGGACTAGCTCAAATACCGAAAGAGCAGCGTGTCACGTGGGAGCGTTACACCATTCGCGAGGGCGACTCCCTTTCCACTATCGCCGCCAAATACAAAATTAGCGCGCGCTCCTTAAAAGCCATCAATGATATCGATGGCACCTTTATTCGTGCCGGAAAAACACTCATGGTGCCAGTCGCGGCGGCTGACGTGCGCCATTACAGCCAGAGCCTAGACCAGCGCTTACACAATCGCCGCAGCACCAGCGCAAAAACCGCCAACGGCACCCGCGTCGACCACCGCGTTCAAACCGGTGATAGCTTATGGACAATTTCTCAAAAATATAATGTCAGTACAAAATCCATTGCTCGCTGGAACAATATGGCCCCTGCAGACCCTATCTACCCCGGCCAAACTTTGGCAGTCTGGACAAGCGTCAAAGCTCTGCGATCGCAACCGCCAAAACAAAATGGAGCAGTGATTCGCAAAGTATCGTATAAGGTACGAAAGGGCGATTCGTTACATAGGATTGCGGATAAGTTTCAGTTACGCGTCAATGACATCTTGCGCTGGAATAAACTCAACACCTCGAAATATCTGCAACCAGGGCAGTCGTTAACCCTGTTTGTTGACGTTACCAAGACGAGGTAGTTCTGCGCGGAGGAGCAGCTTTGCGCGGTTGATTTCTGCGCTGAGACTGAGCACTGAGGGAAGCCTGGGCCTGCCCAGCGAAATGCTTAAAACTTTCAAACTGCTCCTCGTCTAGCTTGCCGCCAAAAGTCCAGCGATCTGCGTAAAAAAGGCCCACTTTTCGCTCATCTATTTGTAGTACCGAAATAAACGACGGAAACTTTCCCAAAATACGTGTGATTTCCCCGTTAAACAGATGCTCACTATTGGCGATAGCCTCGCGGGTAAACCAGTGGCTGCCCCCCTGCTCAATCGCCACGGTAAAGAGGTTTTCACTGTAGGGACCAATATCGAATAAAAACTGAGAGCGCCAGTGCTCTGTGCCATCACCCAACATATACTTAGCCAGTAATTTGTGACGGTCGATAAACGCCACAGCGACACGCTCTAAACCAATTCCTCTATGCATACCCTCAAGCACCATTTGAAAGATGGTATTGACATCGATTTTGTCATTGGCTGCAGACGCCAGCTCTCGAAGAATACTCAACTGTACACTTGGATCGCCTTTTAAGATTTTATCAGTGGGCTTACGCACCACCTTATCGCCACTGCGAGTAGAGCTCGGAATTAGTGGGCATGCTTGGCTAACACCATAATTGAGAGCCACTTCAGCCGCTTGATCCGCGCCTTCTTTCACCATCGCCAGAACAGCCTCCGCATCCATCTCTGTGAAATCCATAATTTCCCGTAGCACTATTTTAATTTGCGGGCTATTCCACCCATAGAGTGCCGCACGGCTAAGCCGCTCGCCGGCAATAACCGCTTGCGCCTTTTGGGTTGGCTGCGACGACGGGTACAACGACTCCTCTAAGGTGTCTCCTAGGCTCCATGTTTTTGCCAACTCGCGGGTAATCGCCTTAAAAGACGTTCCTAACACCTCCTCCATTGCGGCGCGGCGCTCACCGGCATCCTCACTAGACAAACCGGGATGGTCCTCATTGGCATCCTCAGACACCCAATACGCCATTTCAGCCAAGTGGTAGAGCAATCCAGCGATAAACACTTCTTCAGCCGCCTTCTCATCGAACTTCTGAATAAGGTTCTTTGCCTGAGTCGCCGCGTGAAAGCCCCGGGCAATTAGCGTTAATAAATGCTCTTTCGGCTCCTCCCCTAGCAGGGAATCCATAACCAACAAAGAGATACAGATAGCACGCACACCTTTTAAGCCTATTAGCACAATGGCTCGGCTCACCGTATTGACCTGAATTTTGGAATAATTGTATTGAACGCTATTCGCTATACGTAACACCTGAGTGGTGAGGTGGGGATCTTTTAGAATCACTTCAGCGAGTTGGTTAACGTCAGCATCATCGCTACCGGTAATTTTATTCAATTCGGCAATCACGTCGCCTAATACCGGCATGTCCTGCTTACGCAGTTTTTGAGCCCATGCTTGTAAACCTTTAGTTGGCATTCCGCGTCCTGATTGTCGGTTGGACTACATACGACGCGTTATAAAAGAAACTGGAGCGCGTCACTGAGGCAAATTATTACTCCATAAGTGTAGCCTAGCAGGATGCCAATGCCGCAATATTGGTGGCGCCATTATCATTAGCAATAATAAATACCAAGCTAAAGCCACCTCCTCCATGTTTCTAGAAGGGTAGCCTCGCAAATAGTGATGATCAGGTATTATTCACCAGCAAGGCCTTTAGCCAAGCCCCTCAAATTGCGTTAGACTCCAACTTTGTAATACTGGCTACCGAAGCCTAGTAACATTGGTGTAATAACACACTTGGGCAATGACAAACGGGTCTAATAACAAAAGCCGAAACTGCTCCAGCCCGTCAGCACCATGTAGCCAACACCTAAAAAGCATTCAAATCAGTGCAGTACCACTACCACAATAGCGATTGGACGTTCTATGATTAATAACACCCTGTATTCATTGGTACCCGCTAAACGCATCAGTTATGGGAAGGTAATATGGCCTCTATCCCGTATCGTCCCCGCCCTTGCCTTATCCACACTGCTGATCTCTTGCTCCACCATACCTGAACCGGACAATACCTCTGTAGGAAACGAGACCGAAAAAAGCTGGTCACAACCCCAAGACCCTCAGGCAGCACAATATCTGAGCGAATGTCGCGAAGACATGGGGAAAGCCACGCAATTATTCACCGCACTCGAACACCACAAAAACAGCAACACCCTACTAAGCGCCATCAATACACTCGATATGCTTCTTGATAAAAGCCTGAGCAAAGCAAGCTTATATCGGAATGTTCATCCTAACGCCGAATTACGCAGCGCCGCAGACGAATGCCAGCAACAGTATATTGAACTCCTTACCGACATTTCGCTTTCACGCCCTATTTTTAACTTGCTTGAAAACCATGATACTCAGAAGCTTAACGCCCTCGACAAACGCCTAGTCAACAACATGATCCGCGACTATAAACGCTCTGGGGTAAATTTGGATGACGAATCTCGAGACAAAATAAGGGCGCTAAATGAGGAGCTACTGCTACTTGGCCAAACCTTTAATAAGAATATTCGCGAAGATGTCAGAACAGTACAGATAGATTCAAAGCAGCGCCTCAAAGGGCTACCGGATGACTACATCGAGGCCCATCCAGTCAATGAAGACGGCCAAATAGAAATCACAACTAACTACCCCGACTACTTCCCAATAATGCAATACGCGGAAGATGACGACCTTCGACTAGAACTCTACCGAGAGTTTCGAAAACGTGGGTACCCAGACAACCAGGAAACGCTCAAAAATCTCATACAAAAACGGCACCAGCTAGCCACGCTATTGGGTTACGACAATTATGCTCAATATGTTATGGAAGACTTAATGATCTCCAACCCAAGCAATGCCGAAAATTTCATCAACAAAGTTAACACCCTCGCAAAACCCCAAGCGGCAGCTGAATACCAACAACTTCTTAAACGTCTGCAGCAATTTGAGCCCCACGCCACCCAAGTGGGTGATTGGCAAAAAACCTTTATTGAAGAGCGCGTGAAAAATGAAACGTTTAACATAGACTCTCAAGAGCTTCGTCAATACTTCAGTTATGCCAATGTAAAACAAGGCATATTTGAACTTACCGAAACGATGTTCGGCGTCACCATTGTGCCCTGGGAAACCGAGGTATGGCACGATAGCGTAAACGCCTATGAAATGTATGAGGGCGAAACGCTTGTTGGCCGTTTTTATCTCGATATGCACCCAAGAGAAGGCAAATACAACCATGCGGCGGCTTTCGGTATTCAGGATGGCATTAAAGGCCAGCAGCCCCCGATTGCAGCACTGGTGTGTAATTTTCCTGGCGAAGACAACCCCAATGCTCTAATGGAACATAGCCAGGTAGAAACCTATTTACATGAGTTTGGTCATTTGCTGCACGCCCTGTTTGGCGGCCATCAGCCTTGGCTTTATTTTTCGGGTATTCGTACAGAGCGCGATTTTGTAGAGGCCCCTTCTCAAATGCTTGAGGAATGGGTATGGGACGCAGAAACGCTCAAAACCTTCGCAAAAAATGCAAACGGCGAGGTAATACCCGATGCTCTCATTAAAAAAATGAATGCCAGCCGGAATTTTGGGAAAGCGTTATGGACTCGTCACCAAATGTTCTATGCAGCAGTCTCCTTGAATTTTTACAACCAAAACCCAGACCAGCTCGACCTAACACAAACGATGAAGGAGCTGCAAAATACTTACTCACCCTATCAATACGTTGACGATACCTATTTCCACAATAGCTTTGGCCATCTCTACGGTTACTCGGCTGTTTACTACACCTATATGTGGTCCTTGGTTATTGCATCCGATATGTTCAGCGAATTTGAAAACGCAGGGCTGCGTAATCCCGAAGTTGCTAAACGGTATCGAGATGCGGTACTAGCGCCTGGGGGCAGTAAAGATGCCGCCGACTTGGTCAAAGATTTTTTGGGTAGAGAATACAGTTTCGAGACCTTCGCAAAACAACTCGAAAGCAAACCCTAAATACGACCGCACATACGCACTTATAGGCCGCGCCTATTTGGCCTTTAAGTGCGTTATATTCACGCCGTGGAAACCTTAACATGGCTAAATCGCAGCGCCACACCGAAATACTGGTGATAAACCGTGTCTTTGCCATGAACAACCATTGCACACAGAAATATAACTATCTTCTACTTCATCAGATGCCCATAGTCGCTAAGTGGTTTAGACTATTGGCGGTGTTTGAGACGTATAGTATGTTCATCTCAAAGCCTACCGCAGTCGCACAAAAAACGTACGCCCGGTATTAGTGCAAACCCGCATTATGACCGCAAGCCGTTAATTATGTTTAGCCAAATGGAGTGCATTACCCCCGATGCTTAACACCGTCTTTCCATTAAAAATGCTTCGCTCGCTCACCATTATCAGTAGTTTTGTCCTGTATACCACTGCCTGTACACCAAGCAGTGACAGTGGCGAACACCCCGAGCAAACCCTGCACCTAAGCATTGGCGCATCTCCTCAAGCACTCGACCCTCACCTTATAGCCGGCGTGCCGGCCATGAAAGTGATATCAAGCTTGTTCGAACCCTTACTCCTCATGAATACCGATACCTTGCAGCCAGAAGCCGGGGCCGCAGAGACATGGTCAGTTGACGATAACGGCCTGCGTTATGTATTCAAGCTTCGAGACAATGCTCGCTGGTCTGACGGCAGCCCGGTCACCGCCCACGATTTTGTGTTTACTTGGCAACGTATACTGTCTCCGGGCATTGGACACTATTACGCACAGGATTTTTATCCCATAATTGGGGCTCAACAGTATCATCAAGGCAAAAGCGAAGATTTCAGCTCCGTAGGCGTTAAAGCCCTCAGCGACCATCAATTGGAATTCTCACTTCACTCACCCGACCCTCTGTTTTTAAAGCGCCTCACCCACGACACAACATCCCCGGTTCAAAAAGCCAATATTCTCAGCTTCGGTACAATTGACAACCCGGTAAGCCGCTGGACCCAACCTCCCAATATGGTGAGCAATGGGCCGTTTATGTTAACGCGCTGGGAGCTAAACAAAGTTTTGGTTGCAGAAAAAAACCCCCACTACTGGAAGCACTCGGCAGTAACCCTTGAACGTATTGTTTTTTACCCTAACGAAGACACTGCAGTGGAAGAAAGAATGTTTCGCTCTGGACAATTACAAGTGGCTTATGGTGGCAGTGTACCAGCAGAGAAAATTGCAACCTATCGCCAGCAAGCCCCAGACAAACTTGTCATAACCGATAGCTACGCCACTTACTATTACGACTTTAATACCCAGCGCCCCCCCTTTAATAATGTTGACGTTCGCAAAGCCTTCGCCTTTGCCGTTGACCGCGAAAAAATAGTGGAAAAAATTGCCAAGGCCGGCCAGCAACCGGCCTATACCTTATCCCCAGTCGACGATTTCTTTCAGCCTAGCTCCGCATTAGAATTTAACCCAGAAAAAGCACGCGATTTTTTAGCTGCCGCAGGTTACCCCAATGGCGAAGGTTTCCCTATTGCTACCCTTATTTACAATACTCATGAACAACATCGCAAGGTGTCTATAGCACTCCAGCAAATGTGGAAAAAACACCTCAATGTAGAGGTTCAAATTGAAAACCAGGAATGGAAAGTATTTCTTGGCACACGCAGACAGCACGACTTTGATATTGCTCGAGACGGATCGTCTAGTACATTTGCAGACCCGATGGATTTTCTTACAACCTATACTACCGGCCATGAGCTCAACACCCCCAACTGGCAAAACCCCGAGTTCGATGCCCTGTTGGTAAAAGCGCGAGTTGAAACAGATTTTGAAAAACGCATGACGCTATTAGAGCAGGCTGAAACGCTTTTTATGGAGCACATGCCTGTTGTTCCACTTTACTATTACGCATACAGCTACTTAATATCCCCAGAAGTAAAGGGTATGAAATTCAATCGCATTGAAAAACCCGATTATCGCGCCATCTCCATCGACAAGTCTTCCAAAGAGCATTAAGCCATGTTGAAAACCATTTCCACTGTCACCATTCTCTGCTGCTCATTGCTGCTTGCAGCCTGTGGCGAAAAACGCGTATCGAATGTCGAATACGGCAACCAACATCAAATTTTACACATTGCCAACGCCGATGAACCTCGAGGTCTCGACCCCCACATTACCACCGGCAGCCCCGACGCCAATGTTTTATGGTCGCTTTTTGAGGGCTTAACTTCCGCCCACCCAGAAACGCTTGAACCCGTACCCGGTGTAGCTCAGTCTTGGACTATTTCTGCAGACCAACTGCGTTACACTTTTAAGATCAACCCTAAGGCTCGCTGGTCCAACGGCGACGCCATTACCGCTCACGACTTTGTATATTCATGGCAACGCGCCCTGTCACCGGGCTTGGCAAACGAATTTGCTTATATGATGCACTTTATAAAAAATGCTGAGAAATTTAATAGCGGTGAGCTAAGCGATTTTAGCCAAGTCGGTGTAACAGCGCTAAATAACCTCACCCTAGAAGTCGAGTTGGAACGCCCCACCTTTTTCTTCCTTGAAGTACTCGACCACCACAGCTACCATCCCGTACACAAAGCAACCGTTGAAAAATTTGGCGATATGACGGATCGCGTTTCCAAATGGACCTTACCCGCAAACTTTGTTGGCAATGGAGCCTTTACACTAGCCGACTGGGAAATTAACAAAGTTATTCGCGTAAAGAAAAACCCTTACTATTGGGACGCCGATACAGTAAAACTACAAGAAATTAATTTTTACCCAATTTCAGACCAGCAAGCAGAAGAGCGTGCATTTAGAAGCGGCCAAGTACACCTGACCTACACACCGCAAATGGCCATTGAAAAAATTGCCACCTACCGAAAAAACTCACCCGAACTTTTGGAAATTGTACCAACCTACACCAGCTACTGGTACCTATTTAACACCACTAAAGCCCCTTTCAATGACAAGCGTGTGCGTAAAGCCATCGCCTATGCCGTAGATCGAGAACGCTTAGTCACTCGTGTCACTAAGGGTGGTGAAGTACCGGCCTACACCTTTATCCCTCCTCTGGCTAATGGTTATAATCCAAAAACCTATTTCACTTACGATGTGGAAAAAGCACAACAACTTCTGGCCGAGGCTGGTTTTGCCAATGGCGAAAACTTCCCGAGCTTCGATATTCTTTACAACACCCATGACAACCACAAAAAAGTTGCGTTAGCAGTTCAGCAAATGCTAAAAGAGAACTTGAACATCAACGCCACGCTCACCAATCAAGAATGGAAGGTGTATTTAAACAGCCAGAAAGGCCTCGATTACAGCCTGTGCAGACAAGGCTGGGTTGCCGACTACACCGACCCCAGTAATTTTTTCGAACTACTACTTTCCTATGCGGGCAATAATAATACTGGCTGGAAGAACGATGAATACGACAGGCTTATTCAAACCGCGCAACGCACAATAGATACAGAGCAACGCAATAGCTTATTTGAGCAAGCCAATGCCCTTTTCGCTGAAGAAATGCCCATACTGCCGCTGTACTTCCCTGCCGACATCAATCTGGTTCGGCCTGAAGTGCAAAATTGGTTTCCGAACGAAAGACACCGTCATCCGTATAAAACGGTCTATTTGGCTCCAGAAGCGGAGTAAGCTTAATGCTACGCTATATACTTGTTCGTTTATTGTCGGCAATTCCGGTATTGTTTTTTGTCATCCTGATCACCTTCACTCTCGTTCGTATGGCTCCCGGTGGCCCCTTCGACGAGGAGAGAGCGGTACCTCCTCAGGTATTAGAAAATCTTAACAAACGCTACCACTTGGATGACCCTATAGCGGTTCAATTTAAAGATTACTTACTGAACCTGCTACAGGGTGACTTCGGTCCCTCGTTTAAATATCCTAGCCGCACGGTAACCGAGCTAATTGCAACCGGTTTGCCAACAACCATCGAACTCGGATTATACGCACTGCTGTTTGCCACCTGCATGGGAATGATCTCCGGAATTCTCGCCGGCCTTAAGCCCAACACCCTCCAAGACTATCTACCGATGTCTATCGCCATGATAGGCATCTGCCTGCCCTCTTTCGTTTTGGGTCCATTGTTGGTGCTCGCCTTTGGCATTGGCTTGGAGTGGTTTCCGGTATCCGGGTGGGGGGTAAGCTCGGGTGATAAAGTTCTGCCAGCCATTACCTTAGGAGCCGCTTATGCCGCTTACATTGCTAGGCTTACTAGGGGAGGCATGCTCGATGTTATGTCTGAAGACTATATTCGTACAGCGCGGGCAAAGGGCTTATCCAGTCGCAAAATAGTCTTCCACCACGCTTTGCGCGGCGCACTCACACCGGTAGTGGCATTTGCTGGGCCGGCGGCGGCTGGCTTGCTGTCTGGCTCGTTCGTTGTTGAAACTATTTATCAGATACCAGGCTTAGGTCGATTCTATTTGCAAGCGGCCTTCAACCGCGATTACACCATGATATTGGGCACCACAGTATTTTTTGCTGCACTCATTATCGTGTTTAATTTCCTAGCCGATGTACTACAAGCTTGGATGAACCCCAAATTACGCCAGTCTCTAGGTAAATAAAGCTATTATGTTGTTTTCCAAATCTTATCCAGCAACTGACCAACTGGTGGAATACGAGGCAGGCCGCTCCCTGTGGCAAGACGCCTACTCACGCCTTAAAAAAAATAAACTTGCCATGAGCGGTTTGGTTTTTCTGATTATTATTTTAGTCCTAGCTTTGCTTACCCCGTGGATAGCCCCTTACTCATATGAAGCACAAAATTTAGATTTAGGCGCAACATCGCCGTCAGCGGCTCACTGGATGGGCACCGATATATTCGGTCGCGATCAACTCACTCGAATTCTCTACGGTAGTCGCATCTCATTGATGGTCGGATTTATCGCCACCGCAGTTGCACTCGTTATTGGCGTTCTCTGGGGAACAGTCGCCGGGTTTTCGGGCGGTAAAACCGATGCCTTTATGATGCGTTTTGTCGACATACTCTACGCCCTACCCTTCGCCATTTTTATTATTCTGTTAACCGTTGTCTTTGGTCGTAGTATTCTGCTGCTATTTCTCGCTATAGGAGCCGTTGAATGGCTTACCATGGCACGAATTGTTCGCGGCCAAGTGTTAGCGCTCAAGCACCAAGAATTTATCGAAGCTGCCGTCTCCATGGGGCTTAGCCGCTGGCAAATAATGACCCGACATTTAATCCCTAACATTCTTGGCCCAATTATTGTTTACACCACGCTCACAATACCTAGCGTTATTTTGCTTGAATCTTTTTTGAGTTTTCTTGGCTTGGGCATTCAGCCACCCCAAAGCTCTTGGGGTTCACTCATTTCCTACGGTGTTGAAACCATAGAGGAATACCCTTGGCTGTTAATTTACCCCAGCTTGTTTTTGTCTACCACTCTGTTTGCACTCAACTTTTTGGGCGATGGCCTGCGAGATGCCTTCGACCCACGCAGCTCAAAAGACTAAGGGCATCTTGTCATGAAGCTATTATCCGTAAAAAATTTGTGCACCCGTTTTTATACTCGTGAAGGCGTCACAACGGCGGTAGACAACGCCAGCTTCGATGTGGAAGCCGGCAAAATATTGGGTATTGTGGGAGAGTCTGGGTCAGGAAAGTCCGTTGCCTGTTACAGCTTACTGGGCTTAATTCCCTCACCACCTGGGCGAGTAGAAAGCGGTTCCGCCATATTTGAAAACTGCGACCTATTGCAGTTAACAGAAAAACAGTTACGGGCTTTTCGCGGTCGAAAGATTAGCATGATATTCCAAGACCCAATGACATCGTTAAACCCCTATATGACCATAGGCAAGCAATTAATCGAAGCCTACCGCGTACACATTAAAACAACGAAACAAAAAGCCCGACAACGAGCGTTAGAGATGCTTGAAGAAGTTGGTATACAGCAAGCTGAGCAACGCTTAGATGCATACCCACACGAATTCTCCGGCGGCATGCGGCAGCGTGTAATGATTGCAATGGCGCTTATAACAGAACCTAAACTCCTGATCGCAGACGAGCCCACCACGGCATTGGATGTTACCATCCAAGCCCAAATACTCGATCTAATAAAAAAACTGCAAGCCTCGCACGCGCTTTCGGTTATTTTTATCACTCACGACTTAGCCGTAATCTCCAAGCTAGCAGACCATTTATTGGTAATGAAAGAAGGAGAAATCGTCGAGCAAGGTCCAGCAGAGCAAGTTTTTCGCGAGCAAAATCACCCATACACTCGCAAATTAATCGCTGCCATTCCCAACAGCGCGAAACCACTGGCCACCACTATCGAACAAGGCGCACCCTTGCTAGAGGTAAAGCATTTAAACAAGGCCTTTACTTTACACTCGGGCTCGCTGTTTTCTCGTCATACAGAAGCTTTTAAAGCGGTTGATGACGTTAGCCTAACCATACAAAAAGGCGAAATCCTCGGCCTAGTGGGTGAATCTGGCTCAGGAAAATCCACCCTAGGAAGAAGTATTATTCGCCTAATCGAAAGCGATGCTCAAGCCATAACCCTTGCTGGGCATGCCATTCACTCACTCAGTCTTAGTGAATTGCGCAAAGCTCGTAGAGACTTCCAAATCATTTTTCAAGACCCCTTTGCCTCACTCAACCCCCGCTATACGGTATTCGATACTCTCGCGGAACCTTTGTTAAAACACGGCATTGCTAACAGCGGAAACCTGCTACAAAAAATTAATGAATTACTTGATGACGTTGGCTTAGAAAGGCGCCATATCCGCAAATATCCCCATGAATTTTCAGGTGGCCAACGCCAACGTATAGCCATAGCCAGAGCGCTGGCACCATCCCCCCAATTTATTATCGCCGACGAACCTGTTTCAGCCTTGGATGTCACCATTCAGGCTCAAATTCTTGAGCTAATACTTCAGCTCACACGAAAACGCGGTTTAACCATGCTGTTTATTTCTCACGACCTGTCGGTAGTACGCTACCTCTGTGATCGTGTTATGGTAATGAAACAAGGCCGAATAGTTGAACAAGGCGAAACTGAAAAACTCTTTCAGAGCCCATCTCACCCCTATACTCAACAATTACTTGGCGCAATAGCACGCTTTGAAAAAGCGACCTTACACGCCAACTGATAGCTCTACTATAAAGTGCCACTAATCTACTATAAAAGTGCCACTGAAACGCCCCGCTGAAAAACGCAGCACGAATATTAATTTGCAATAATCTGATCTGCGTTTTGATGGTCAGGCAATAAAAAGTATCCTTTTACAAGTAAAACAAAGCTCACTACAATCGCTGGCAAAATGTCTATGCCCCGGTGTAAATATTTACAACAACAACAACAAAGTACTACTCAAAGTTTGACAACATTCGGCCGACTAGAAAAAACTTATAGCACACCTCGCACTTCTTCTAAGCAAGGCTGATGCGTATTTTAAAACAGTTGTTTGTATATGGTTTGAATATTGCTACTATCACTAGCGATCACTAGCAGGGCTTGCGTTTAACCCTAGGTTCTCGACTATGTAGAGCATTCAGACAGTATCAGCTGCACAAACTTGGGGGATCAACTTAATTTTGCCGCCATTTTAGCCCCGCCATTGGGCACAGCGAACAACTCAGATTTTGAATTCATCACAATGCACACAATAAAAACTAACAATTATCGCATTACATTCTATAGACATCATGGGAGAAGTTTATGAACAAACAAACTACGCTTGCTGCCGCTATCCGGCTTGCCATTCTTGGCCTATCAGGGTCAACCCTCGTTCCTACGCTTGCATCAGCTCAAACCGATGAAAATGGCAACACTCTAGAAGAAATTGTCGTCACTGGCTCCCACATCAAACGCTCAGACTTTATCGACGGTGGCATTGTTGTTGGCATCGATGCAGCGAAAATAGACGCACTTGGCAGCCTCACCGCAGCCGATGTTTTACGGGGTTCTCCACTCAACGCATACGGTTCATTCAGCGAGCGAGCGGGTAGCTCTGCGCAATCAAATGCCACTATCGACCTTCGTGGCCTAGGCGACCAACGCACCCTAGTGACCATGGACGGCCGGCGCATGGTCGGCTCACCCAACCAAGGTGCATCCGTAATTAACGTTAACATGATCCCCATGGCCGCCGTTGAACGTATAGATGTACTCGCCGACGGCGCCTCTGCCGTGTACGGTTCAGACGCCGTTTCCGGCGTAGTGAACATGGTAATGAAAAAAGATTTCGATGGCTTTGAAATCAGCGGTCGCTACGGTGACCGCAGCAATGATGATGGAAACGAATATGCACTGAGCATGGTGGGCGGGCTCACCAACGACAGAGGAAATATTACCTTTGCGGTAGAAAAAAGCCGTAGAGACCCCATTTGGGATAGAGACAGAGAATACACCTCACCCTGGGCACGGGATACCAATGACAATGGCGTAATCGATGCCTACGTCGATACCGATGGCTACTCCATTTACGGCTCCTCTATTGCGCTCTAT
>Ga0065722_104383_pt1 | contig 18592 bp, 11 predicted proteins | sample BansetMetagenome_FD_59109 | JGI IMG/M metagenome (GOLD analysis project Ga0065722, IMG submission 59109) | Bankia setacea gill microbial communities from Puget Sound, Washington, USA - Caecum Enriched | ecosystem: Host-associated > Mollusca > Digestive system > Ceca | place: United States... | reverse complement strand
GTTAGAATGCCGGCCTGTCACGCCGGAGGTCGAGGGTTCAAGTCCCTTCCGGGTCGCCATATACAAAAAAGCCCCGCTCTTTATGAGTGGGGCTTTTTTGTATATCACCGTAAAACACTTTCGGTCCAACCAACCCACCTGCACGGTTAAAGCGACACGCCCTTATATCAACAACTATCACAAGCACAGCCAAGTTCGGTGGCACTATAATTCTTATTTGCTCGTTTTTAACGCTTTCACCGGAACGAAAGGCGCAAACAGCGCTCAAAACTCCATGAAATGCCGGCTGCCCACCCCTTAGCAGCAGTACTCTGTGCTATATTTGGCGTATGCTTCTCCTTGCGAAGCGCACGCGACTTCTAACAAACTATAAACGCTGGTTACCCTACGTATGAGATTGATCGCCACTTTTCGTTTTTGCGTTTTATCATTATTACTGCTGCCATTTGCATTAAACGCTTCAATTGTTTCGCCGCTCCAGTACACCAGCAGCCAAGCCGAAACAGTTAAAGATGTCATCAATAAATTACAGTCTCGGCATTATCGCGAACAATCTGTCGACGATCAGTTATCTCAGCAATTCTTAGATCACTACCTTGACACCCTCGACCCCTCAAGAATGTTTTTCTACCAAAAAGACATCGACGGCTTTAGTAAAAATGCCTCCAACTTCGACGACTTTTTCAAGAAAGGCAACTTAGAGCCTGGATTCGACATCTACCATACTTTCAGGCAGCGCCTCGTTTCTCGACTAGAAGGCGTGCTCGAACTACTTGAAGACTCAAATGTTAAGTTCAATTTCACAGAAAAAGATTCCATTAATTTGGACCGTGAAAACGCTACCTGGCCAAACACACGCGCCGAAGCAGACGACCTTTGGTATAAACGATTAAAGCTCAGCCTCCTCAACCTTAAACTTGCAGGAAAAACCGCTGAAGAAGCTCGCACCACGGTACAACGCCGCTATAAAAACCAGTTAAACCGCGTTCTACAGCAAGACAGCGTCGATGTATTCGAGACAATGGTTAACGCCTTAACCATGCTTTACGACCCTCATACAAATTACTGGAGCCAACGCACCTCCGAAAACTTTGACATAAATATGTCACTCTCTTTGGAAGGAATTGGAGCAGTGCTCCAATCAGAAGATGAATTTACCAAAGTCGTGAGGCTCGTAGCCGGCGGCCCGGCAGACAAACAAGGCCAACTCAAAGCTGCCGATCGAATTGTTTCTGTCGGTCAAGGAGATGACGGTGAATTGGTCGACGTTGTTGGATGGCGCCTCGATGAAGTAGTAAACCTTATTCGTGGCCCTAAAAACACCATGGTTAAGCTTGAGGTTGTACCTTCCGACTCGCCCGCGAACACCGTTTCAAAAGTTATTCGCATTAATCGCGGCAAGGTTAAACTAGAAGACAAAGCCGCACAAAAAGCGATTATGGAGTTATCCGACGGGAAATCTATTTTTAAAGTGGGCGTCATTCACTTACCCGCTTTCTACATTGACTTTGAAGCCTACAACAACCGTGATCCGAATTTTAAAAGCAGTACTCAAGACGTATTTGTGTTGCTAGAAGAATTACGCGCTGAAAACGTCGATGGTATTATTCTCGATTTACGCAACAACGGCGGCGGTTCGCTTCATGAAGCAACTCGCCTAACAGACCTTTTCATCGATCAAGGGCCCGTTGTTCAAGTTCGCTCTCCTGATGGCAGGATAAACCGTCACAGCCGCTCACACTCCAAGGCACGGTATCGCGGCCCTCTAATCGTTTTGGTAAACAGATTAAGCGCATCAGCCTCCGAAATTTTTGCTGGAGCTATTCAAGACTATAACCGCGGCTTAATCGTAGGCTCACAGTCGTTTGGTAAGGGAACGGTTCAATCCGTTACGCCCTTATTAGAAGGTAAACTAAAAATCACGGAATCTAAATTTTACCGTGTATCCGGTGATAGCACGCAACACCGAGGCGTTGTGCCTGACATATCCCTCCCCCTACTCATCGACAATGAAGAAGTGGGTGAATCATCTTACGATAACGCTCTACCGTGGGATCAAATACACGCCGTACCGCACGCCTCGTACTTTGATTTCTCTTCTCTTATTCCCGCGCTGACAAAAGAGCATGAAAAACGCGTAAGTCACGACCCAGACTTCAGGTTCATTCTCGATCAAATCGACATAATGAAAGAAAACAAACTGAATAAAGTAGTGTCTCTCAATGAGAAAGACCGTATTGCAGATAAAGAGCGGCTTGAAACACAAGCTATGGATATAGACAACAAACGTCGCATCGCAAAAAATCTGGCACCTTACAAAAACTTAGTTGAGTTCCGGAACTCCGAGAAAGAATTTGAAGAAGACGAAAAGAAAAAAGCATCCTCTTCAGAGCACAACAAAATCGATGTTGACGGCGACACTCTCTTGATCGAGGCGGGCAATATTCTCGTGGACCTTATACGCTTAACGCCCACAACTAGTACGCAACAAGCGGCCACCTTCTAATCAAACCGGCCCTAGCGCTTAGCTTGGGCCGCTCTTTCTTTTTTTGAAAAACAATACTCGGATTTATAACCGCCATGAAGTGTGTTTCTTTTAATGTAAATAGTATCCGCATTCGTTTACACCAACTGCAAGCCGTTATCGATAAACACAATCCTGACTTTATCGGTGTACAAGAAACCAAGGTAACCGACGAAGATTTTCCTATCGACGCCATAAAAGAGATGGGGTATCACGTCGCCTTTCTTGGCCAAAAAACACATTACGGCGTTGCGCTACTGTCTCGTCACCCCTTTGTTAAAACACAAAAAGGTTTTCCTGGCGACGATGACACCGCACAAAAGCGATTTGTCTGCGGAGAATTCGAAGTGGACGGCCAGCCTATTGTTGTTATGAATGGCTATTTCCCACAGGGTGAAAGCAACGAACATCCTACAAAATACCCTAACAAACGTAAATATTACGAAGATCTACAGCACTATCTTGAAGAAAACTTCTCACCTAAAGACAACATACTAGTCATTGGCGACATGAATATTTCTCATAAAGATATCGACATAGGTATTGGCGACGACAACCGTAAACGATGGATTCGCTCTGGGAAATGCAGCTTTTTGCCAGAAGAACGCGAATGGTTAGAGCGCCTATTGGCATGGGGCCTTACTGATACATTTAGGCTCGTTAATGGCGCTGCAGAAGGTGAGTACAGTTGGTTTGATTATCGCAGCAAAGGCTTTGAACGGGAGCCCAGACGCGGCCTTCGTATTGACCTTGTGCTTGCAACCGAAAGCCTTACCCAAAAGTGCACTGCTGCAGGAATAGACACTGATGTAAGAGCAATGGAAAAACCTTCTGACCACTGCCCTATTTGGTCGGAGTTTAAGCTTTAATTCAGTTAAACGGCTTTATTGAAACGTCACACTTCAAAGGTAAACGCTCCGTTTCAATAAAGCACTCTTTAATCTTCGCTTACAACCATTAGCGCTAACCAATTCTCTACCACTCTACGCAAATGCTTTTTAGGGTTTGATAAATCGACAAAATCATCTACGCCCAACTCGTAAGCCGTTGACTCTGAAGCGCTAGAAGAAGAGCTGATGCCTATAATTGGAATATAAAACTCGGTACCGTTTTGCTGTTCTATATCACGAATCCCGTCAACAATACGAATAAAAGCAGGTTCTTCATCGCAATCTACCATTGCCATTGCCGGTGATTTCTTCGAGAAAATTTGCGCGATTTTCGACTCATCAGACACAATGGTTAACTCAAATCTTAACCCTTCAAGCATCTCTCGCACCCGCGATTCAGCATTTTCTCGTCGACTAATTAACACCATCTGTTGATAGGTTTCATCCAACGCCTCGACGGGAACATCCTCAATGGGAATATCGATATCGTCAAAGTGGCTATACACTTCCTTGAAAGACGACTCTAATTCATACAGCCCCGATGGCTTGTTAACGACATGAAGGTACTCATTATCCGTAAAACCTTGATTAATCAAAAGACGCTGCTGGCGATCGGTTGCAGCGACCAATTGGTGCGTATAGCGCAATTCGGAATGTTCCGATAACTGTCGATTAAACTCCGCAGCCTCATCGTCCCCCTCCTGAAAATAATAGAAAACACATTCAATAGGCTTTCCATCTTTATAGCTATTCACTAATTGTTGCTGTGCGCGCTTATATTGGGATTCGGTATACACCTCAAACCCCAAGGCAATTAGCTCTCGTCGCTTGATATCGACAATGCGTCTATCGCTCTGAATAAGCATTACGCTGTGGCCATAAAACGAATTTCGATGAAAATCAAGATGACCCGCTTGCTCAGCTATATCGAATTTTGCGTCGAAACGATAAAGATGCCCTTCTTCAGCAATTTCACTCACCTCTATACTGCCATTCATAAGATCTGCCAAACCCTTTGCAACAGCGAACGAGAGGTTTACTCTTGGGACATTTGCTTCGTCATCACCAAAAAAACGTTTCTTGTGTGCTGTATTGAAACTCGAGATATTAATATAAAGTTCGCCAGCTGTTTCATACTCGCGCAGAAATTCCACTTCAATCAATATCACGCCGCTTTCAAGTGTTTTTACATTGAGAGAAATCAAAGTGCGCAGAATTTGAGCCAGCCTTGAGGCATCGCCCTTTAACCGCATTGGCAGTGTTGGTGAAAGTGCCGTTTCAATCCGGACTCCTTCAGCCTCAGAATCGTCGATATATTCTGCCACTATGTGCTGTAGTTCATGCCGAATATTAAATATTTTGTTTTCGAGCGTGAGCTCTTTATTCAAAACACTATTGAAATCACTTACATTGTGGAAAACATTTTGAAAAGATTTTTCGCATTGCCGCATTAGCGGGCGGTTTACCGTCCCTTCATCTAACGCCTGTAAAGCCTCTTTGGAGCGCGAAAAAATACGCTGTAAATCATGCCGTAAATACGTTAAAAACTCTCTATTCAATTGAACGCTTGCACGAGTGTCTCGTTTCTCTTCTTCGATAGATTGTGTTTTTCGGGCAAGTGCATAAGCGGCTTCTAATCGCTCCCAATAATTTTCCGAGATTAAACGACATTGGTGCGCTAACACAAAATAGAAAACCAGCATTAATATGCCGTATAGATAGGATGTAAAATAGTCAACAAATAGCGCTGATACTGCAGCTGGCACTAGGCCAATAAATTGATAATAAGATAAGAACTTTTGGTAAGGTGCAAACGCATGCGCAGTTGTTGAAAAAAAGACGACCGTATACAACCACAACAACGGCGCTTCGTTTCGCATCTCTAGCTTTAACGTGATACTCACAAGAATCACGGCCCACCAAAACGCACCCAGTAGTGTTGCAATAAAGTAACTATTTCGCCAACGCTGTGGCGCACGCGGGTACAGCTGATCGAAACGAAAAAGAAAGAAGCCACGAACTATTGTGATAAACAATAACCCAATGGTTAGCGTGATGGTTAAATCTCTATTTTCATCAACAAAACGGCCACCTACCAAGCACACTAGATAAGCAACAAAATTGAAGATCAAGCCGCGTCGACTGTATTTCGCCATTCGCGAATCAGTTGTACGCATGATGCTGCGATCTTTTTGGACTTTGCTGGAAGGTAAGAAAAATTTAAACATAAATGCCGAATCCTAGCTTGATCGTTTTTTAAACGCAGCACGTTATAGGGTTACGGCATTTTACTCCTGCTATAACGACAGTAACAAGTTAAGCAGGAGCAACGGCCTGAACGAGCTAAATACTCATTCGGGTGAGAGGTAGCAGGCTATTCGCTTATCTTTGCTGTTAGCTCTGGCAACACATCGAACAAATCACCTACAAGGCCGTAATCAGCAACTTGGAAAATAGGAGCATCTTCATCTTTATTGATGGCGACAATCACTTTCGAATCTTTCATGCCCGCTAAATGCTGAATCGCTCCCGAAATACCAACGGCTATGTAGAGGTCAGGTGCCACAATTTTCCCTGTTTGCCCCACTTGCATGTCGTTGGGCACAAAACCAGCGTCAACAGCCGCTCGAGACGCACCAACGGCACCACCAAGCTTATCGGCCAAAGTGTATAACAACTCAAAGTTATCGCCATTTTGTAAACCACGGCCACCTGACACAACAACTTTGGCGGCGGTTAACTCTGGGCGATCAGACTCTGCCAACTGCTGACTATCAAACGACGATAATGTTTGCGAGCCTTGCGTCTCAAGCATTTCACTGGCTGCGCACCCACCGGTATCATTACACGCATCGAAAGCCGTAGCGCGAACGGTGAGAAACCGAATGGCATCGTTACTTTTAACAGTCGCAATAACATTCCCCGCATAAATAGGGCGCTTAAACGTATCTACCGAGTCAATAGCCATAACATCGGATAATGGCTGACAGTCTTTCAACGCCGCCGCACGTGGCAATGTGTTTTTACCCGCGGTTGTGGCGGCGGCCAACACATGAGTGTAGCTATCCGCTAATGTTGCGATTATGGGTGCAACATCTTCCGCTAGCTGGTGCTCCAATGCAGGCGCTGCGGCAACGATTACTTTAGCAACACCGAGCAGTGAAGCAGCAGCACTCACCACAGAATCAGAGCCGTTGCCCACGATCAATAAATGTACGTCGGCATCGATCTGGAGCGCCGCTGTAACGGTATGTCGAGTGGCCGGTTTAAGGGTTTGGTTATCGTGCTCGGCAAGAACTAATACGCTCATGAAATCACCTTTGCTTCATTCTTCAATCGTTCAACAAGCTCGCTAACATCGGCCACCTTGATGCCGGCCGAACGTTGCGCGGGCAACTCAACCGCAAGAAGCGTTGTCCTTGGGGCTGTGTCTATATTCAAGTCGCTGACCGGCAGTACCTCTAACGGTTTACGCTTGGCTTTCATGATATTAGGTAACGCGGCAAAACGCGGTTCGTTAAGCCGTAAATCAGTGGTAACCACAGCGGGCAATGGCAAAACGACGGTTTCCAAGCCACCGTCGATTTCTCGAGTAACCGTGACGGAAGTATTTTCTACCGACACGTCTGAGGCGAAGGTACCCTGCCCCCAGCCACACAGCGCGGCCAACATTTGCCCCGTTTGATTGTTATCACCATCAATAGATTGCTTACCCAGAATAACTAAACCCGGCTGCTCTTTTTCAACAATAGAATGTAAGCACTTGGCAACGGCCAGTGGCTCCAACGCCTCTGTTGTCTCGATCAAAATGGCACGATCTGCGCCTAACGCCATGGCTGCACGCAACTGCTCTTGTGACTTTGTCGGGCCGACACTCACAACTACAACCTCATTGGCTTTACCCGCCTCTTTAAGGCGAATAGCTTCTTCAACAGCAATTTCACAGAATGGGTTGACTGACATTTTAACGTTGGTGAGATCGACATCACTTCCATCCGAATTAGGCCGGACTTTAACGTTGTAGTCGACAACACGCTTGATTGGCACCAAAATCTTCATGGTAATTTTATACTCCAACTATCTTTTCGTTTTGGGAGGTTCTGTTTGTCTATGATTATAGGCAAGGTAATCGAAGGCTATGCTATTGTCGCGTGCTGAACAAGCGTAAAACCTAAAAAAATGCACGGGTTATGTGTTTTCGACGAAGTTTGTTTACGTCGCGAACTTACTGATCGCAAATGATAGAATCTACGCCAGCTTTTGGTATTGGTCGCACGGTTTACTGCGCCCTATACTTCACCACCCACTATAAAAGAGGCTTATCGTGGCAAAAGAATTTATGGAGTACGACGTTGTTATCGTCGGCGCTGGCCCAGCAGGCCTGAGCGCGGCTTGCCGTTTAAAACAACTCGATAAAAACCTCAGTGTATGTGTTGTCGAAAAAAGCGCAGAGGTAGGCGGTCACATTTTATCCGGTGCTGTTTTTGAACCGCGCGCGCTTCAGGAATTGTTTCCTGACTGGCAAGAAAGACAATGCCCGCTCAATACTGCTGTTAAAAACGATCAGCTTTATTTGTTAAGTGGCGAAGCCTCCGCTTTTAAAATTCCGAGTATCCTTGCACCGAAAACCATGCGCAACCATGGTAACTACATTATTAGTTTGGGTAACTTTTGTCGTTGGCTAGCGGAGCAAGCTGAACAGTTAGAAGTAGAAATATTTCCCGGTTTTTCTGCCGCTGAACTTCTGCTTACGGACAGCAATACGGTTGCGGGAGTTATTACCGGTGACATGGGCGTTGCGTCAGACGGCTCAGAAAAAGACACTTATATGGAAGGCATGGAGCTGCGCGCAAAATATACGATTTTTGCCGAAGGTTCCCGAGGGCACCTTGGAAAGCAATTAATTCATCATTTCAATCTTGATAAAGCCGCCGATGCACAGCACTACGGCCTTGGTATAAAAGAGCTATGGAAAGTATCGCCAGATAAACACCAGCCAGGCTTGGTTGTTCATACTGCCGGCTGGCCGCTCAACGAAAGCCAGTCACATGGCGGTGGTTTTCTTTACCACTTAGAAAATCAACAAGTCGCCGTTGGGCTTATAACTGACCTTTCTTATTTTAACTCTCACGTTAGCCCTTACGATGAGTTTCAGCGTTACAAGCACCATCCCATCATTAAAGCTCACCTGGAAGGTGGAGAACGCGTTGCCTATGGTGCGCGCGCCTTAACCAAAGGTGGAATACAGGCAATACCTCAAATGGTTGCCCCGGGCGCGTTACTTATTGGTGATGATGCCGGAACACTGAACTTTGCCAAGATCAAGGGCTCTCATACGGCAATGAAATCAGGTCTTTTAGCCGCTGAAGCAATTCATTCCGCCTTGGGCAATGGCCTGCAGAACACTCAACTCGATACCTTTACCGCGAGTTTTAACGCAAGCTGGGCTTTTCAAGAGCTCCATTTGCAACGCAATTTTGGCCCTGCCCAACACAAATGGGGAAACCTTATCGGCTCCGCTTATGCATTTGTCGATATCAACATATTCAACGGGCACTTACCGTGGACATTGCGTGACACCACGCCAGACCATAAGACATTAAAGCCCGCCAGTGAATGCACTCCCATTCACTACCCAAAACCGGATGGCGTACTGAGTTTTGACAAACTCTCCTCTGTATTTTTATCGAACACAAACCACGAAGAGGACCAACGCTGTCACTTGCAACTAAACGATGCAGCAATCCCAATTGAGCACAATTTAAAAATTTTTGATGAGCCGGCTCAGCGGTATTGTCCCGCCGGCGTATACGAAGTAATCAAAAATGAAGCCGGTATTCCCGTTTTCAACATCAATTCACAAAACTGCGTGCACTGTAAAACCTGTGACATAAAAGACCCTTCACAAAACATTACATGGATCACGCCTGAGGGTGGCGGCGGCCCCAACTACCCCAACATGTAGCGGTTTATAAACTAACAGAGGTTTATGGCTCGCCGGCAAACAGACCAGCGAGCTGTTGAACATAGCGTTCCGTAGCGCCCTCGAATAAATAAAGCGCCCCATGGTCTTTTGTCAACCCGTAATTCGAGCGGCTAGTAACGAGGCTAGAATTAAGTATCTTATGAGTATGAACGTCGACCAACAATATTTGAAATTGTGTATTGTAGATGCCCAATAAAGACGAGTGCTGGCTCAGGGGCTCTTGTTGAAGAAAGTCAATTAGACGCGGGTACACCAGTATCCGGCTTCCGTTATGACTAGCGGCATTCAGTGCCTGTTCAAGTGTGAAAGTTGCCATTGACGCAGTGGAAAGCGGATAGTGCTTTATAAAAGCCGACTCTAATGCACTCAATAGGGATAACCGGGCTCGATTATATTCGAGCTTACCGCTATTCACAGTATAAGGGTAACCTGGTTTCGCTATAAATAGCGGTGTCTTGGTATCCAAACGCCATCTTTGCTGATGATCTATCTCATGTTTTTCTGACAAGCGTAACGTCTGAAGACTCTTATCAACAACTGACGCAGTATAGGACGCGGTACACCCCCCGAGAAAACAAAGAGTAATAAAGCAGTACCAATGTTTAACAGCTCCAATCAACATATCGAATCCTTACAAGACCGTTATATGTAATCAATCGATCTCATTAGCCGCTTGCGGGATAGCGAGCTTAACAAGACCCAAAAATAGCGTTTGTTAACGTTTTATCGGCGGTAAATGCAAATTATTGAAGGTTTTTTTATGCAGTCTTATCTTGAGCAAATTCTCGACCTAGAAAAACTCGATTCGAACCTTTTTCGAAACAGGCACCACCAAGAAAACTTTAAGGGGACACTGTTTGGTGGGCAGGTTCTCAGCCAAGCATTACTGGCCTGCCATGGAACACAAGACGATCCACGTGGACCAACACTGCCGCACTCACTACATGCTTATTTTTTAAGGGCCGGTAAAAGTGATGCCCCCGTCATTTACGATGTTGAAAAAGTCCGCGATGGTCGTTCTGTTATAAGCAGAAGAGTTGTTGCTCGTCAGTTTGGTCGACCCATTTTTAATATGTCGGCGTCATTTCACTACCCCGAAGAGGGTTTTCATCACCAAACGACATTTCCTGTGGGTATTCCTATGCCTGAGGCATTATTGGAACAACGCTCACCCCCAAGCAGTAAAGACCCTTTACCCGCTCCAGATAAAGGTCACGCCACCACGAACCCCTTTCACCTACTGCCTGTCGATGACGATCTTTTTACCTCGACTAAAGTCCGACCCGCTGAAGCCTATTTTTGGATAAAAACGCGAGAACAGCTATCGCTAGACAAAATAGGGCACTGCGCCGTCCTAGCATTCGCTTCTGACCTTGGGCTATTAGCCACGGCGCTCTTACCCCACGGGACATCCATTATTTCCCCCGACATATTTCCTGCAAGCGTCGATCACGCCATGTGGTTCCACAGCATGGACTTTCGCGCCGACGAATGGTTACTGTGCCATAGCTATAGCCCTTGGGCTGGTGCTGGGAGAGGGTTCGCTCACAGCAGTCTATTTACAAAAGAAGGACAACTCATACTCACAACCGCACAAGAAGGCTTAATTCGACAGGTTTAACCTTACAGATCGCTGCCGACGTCTATACTTTATTAAAGTTAAGACAGGTGAGCGGTACAACATGAATCGAATAAACATAGCTGAGGCAATACATTCATTAGAAGAATTATTAGCTGCACTGAATAACGCCTACTGGGAAACCAGCGATATTCATCGTAAAGATTGTATGTTCGACTTAGTAACTACCCTATTCGGTGAACTCAACGAACTGGCAAAACTTAGTATTTCTGACCACGCTATGACCTACGAGCCTGTAACAAGTGCTTTTCATTCGAGCAATGCCAATTTAAGACAGATTCAAAATAATATTGAAAAATGGTTTCCGCGCACAACGACGGCAAAACAATTGCAAACCGCTATTCCGCCTGTAGTCAATTTGTTTGAATTTAACTGAAAACTCTCTAGGCACTCTTTAGGCATTATGCTCTGACATAATGCCCCGTACCGCCAAACCGGCCCCCTCCATCGCCTTCGTATTAAAATGGCTAAATACCCGCTAACCGGCCAGCCTGCGGCAATGCTAACTCGCACCTTTTTATTGTAAAAACATATAGCTTTGCATTTAAAATAGAGATCCAACTATTAAGAAATGATTTAAAAATAAGCCGCCTTAAAAGTGGAATTACACGAAATATCACCGATACTTGTATGTACCGGCATCACTCATCCCCCCAAGTGTCAGTGTTACCGGTAGAGCTCCTGTAGCTCGTTAAGGATTTATTCCTTAATGTTTCACTCCTAATGGTCCTGGCCCGGCGCTCTCCCCCCAGAAACGCCGGGCTTTTTTTATTGTCAAAAATTTACCTGTCACTTTTCTCTCGAGTAGCGATTATACGCCTTGCGTTTGCATACCATGCCGGCGGGTTTTCTAATTCACCGTCATCTCTAAGCTTCGGGTATTCAAGGTTGTGCTGTTTACAATAGGCTGTTATTTTTGGGTGAGCCCAATGCATAAAACGATCGTCATAAAGACCTTGCTCAAGGCGGGGTATGTCGTACAAGCCTGCTTCTGTGCGCTGTCGATGCGCCTCCATTAGAATGACGGCCGACGCTACCGACACATTAAACGATTCAACCATTCCTACCATCGGCACAACGATATTGTGATCCACCTCACCACGAGCATAAGCACTCACACCGTTAACCTCAGCACCCAACAACAATGCCGTCGGTTTGGTGTAATCTATTTGCCGAAAATCAACAGATTGTTCACACAGGTTTGCCGCGATAACCTGAAAGCCCACATTTTTTAATTGGCAAATGGGTTCGCTTACCGTTGAATAGTGCTTCTGCTGAACCCACTTGTCTGCACTAGCTGCTGCACCACTGTACGTTTGATAGCCGAATTCAGGCATAACGCAATGGATGGTATCCACCCCTACCGCATCACATGTGCGTACAATGGCGGAGATGTTACGGCCTTTATGGACTTCGTCAGTAATCACGGTTAAGTCTGGCTGGCGTTGATCTAGCACAGAACGGATTCGCCGAAGGCGCTCTGGGGTCATACGAGACTCTCCTATCGTTATTTTCGGCAAGAATAGAGGTTCTCTGACTTAAAATAAAATAATCTAAGGCCATATTTCATTTATAAGTCATAAGTGTTCATAAACATGCCAATCAAGACGTGTAGGTTGTCCACATTTCCTGTGGATAAGTTAGTGGATAGAGCTTGGGAAAAACCTTAAGAAGCCCAGAAATACTCGACGCCTTTCAGATTGATCATTTTGCGATCAATTTCTATTTATTGTTATTTATCAATAAGTTAGGGGCTTTACCAAGGCTTTTTTGCTCTCTACGTGCGGTTTTTGTGCAATGTGGCGCAAATTTCTACAGGTAATTTTATGGGTGTGAATAAAACGTTAGTCGCTACTTACGCTCTAGGGCTCATAGTCACACAACTGAAATAAACCAGCTAAAGATGTGGCGTATATTGCTGCGGTAATTTGCGCCAAAGTATTTCGTTATAACCCTGTAATTTTTATTCTCTTTAATTAAGCCAACTACACGCTTGAACAATACATTTATGAAACCCATCGAACAAATCGTAATAACGGCGAATGACCGATTACAACGACATCTTGTCTCCACGTCTTTAGGCGGCCTGTTACCCCGTACAGCATCGGTAACCCCAGCCGCCAATATTGTGAGCCTGGAACGCTGGTTTAATGACATTTGGTTAACGCTACAAGATAAAGCTTACCCTGGTACAGACAAACGCCTACTCAACGACCACGAAGAGTACTTTCTCTGGCTACAAATACTGAACAACCCTGATTTTGAACAACATTTAGAACTGCACGGTATTGCGCTGGGCTCGCTCATCAATAAAAAGCAAATGATTGAGCAGCTTATGCAAGCGCGTTCATTAATGGCGCATTGGCAGCTCAACGATAATGACCTTAACGAATTCAATAATATTGAAACCAAGTTCCTAGCCTCTAGCCTCGATTACTTAACTCGCTCACTTAATCAGTGCAATGGCCTATTGAAAGATGACGCCATCCAAATTGTGGGTGACGCTATACAGAACAACGGTATAAACAAGCCAGCGTCCATACGGCTGCATGGCTTTGTAGAGCTTAGCCCTCTTTGGCAACAGAATTTATCCGCTCTAAGTACAGATATTCAACTAAAGCAGTACATTCAACCGTCTAACGCTACAGCGCCTATCACTCAATATTCGTCGCTTCAACAGGAAATAGAGCATGCTGCGCAGTGGTGTCAATCGCTACTCGGTGAATTGGAGCCAAACGAACAAATAGCTATTATCGTACCCAATCTCGCTACGATACATACAGAGATTGAACAAGGTTTTAACCGCGTTTTTGACCCCGGTTTTATCACCAATCTTGACGCCGAATTTGCGAATGTACCTTATGATATTTCACTGAGCCACATGCTTAGTGATGAGCCTATTATTCATGCCATTTTTGAGCTAGCCAATTTTGCTGAAAACCGGCTAGAACTCGAGTTAGTTCAAAAACTCAATCTCTGTCGCTATTGGGGGCTGGGAAGATCAGAAGCGAGGCATAGAGTTAGCCAACAGCTAGCGCAACGACTTAGCTTTGATGTGTCAAATGCTGATTATATTGATTTACTCTCCTCTGTAGAAACCGCCATAGCTCGAGAAAACAATGAGCACCCTTTTGATCATGATCGCGTATCCACGTTCAGAAAAGACACTCGACAACGCTATCAATCGTTTGATTTGAAAGACGGCAAAAAGGTTATGTGCTCGTTACTCGAAAATTTAGGCTGGCCGGGGCATGTCACACTCAACAGCCGAGAGTATCAAGCCGTACAAAATTTTATGGCTTTACTCGACAAGCTCGCGGGTTACGCTTCGCTATCGGCGCACTCGAAACAGACTCGATCAAACGGCAGAATACGCTTTAACGCGTTTATGAGCCTGCTAAAAGATTTAGCCTCCAAGACATCATTCCACGTGCAACTACCCCCTCGCCCCATACAAGTACTCGGCCTTATGGAGGGGGCGGGAATGCAGTTTGCGCACTGCAGAATGATCGCCATGACCGCCGCTAATTTTCCTGCGCCCCCTCAACCCAACGCGCTAATTCCCTATCACTTGCAAGATAAGGTAAAAACGCCTCGCTCTACGCCTGAACGAGAACTCGAATATGCGGAGAGCTTGCTGTGCGCCTACCAAGAATGTAATCCCGCGCTTGAATATAGTTTTCATTTGTACGACACCCAAGATCAGCCCCAAGAACTAAGCCCTATCATTCCGCAACATAATGCGCAATTAACGCCTATAGAGCCTGACCACCTATCTAACCTCATCGATGCCTATGTCACTAACGCAGCTAACGCAGCTACGCACTACGAAACTATTGACGTTACCTACACCACCCCCTACCCACTCAATAGCGTCATTGATGGCGGGAGCTACCATCTCCAGCTCCACATCGCCAACCCCTATTACGCCTTTGCAACCTACCGCTTAGGTATCCCTAAAAATGTTGAACCCCAATTTGGTTTTCCTGCGTTTATTAAAGGCACCTTGATCCATCAGCTATTGGCGCTTTTTTGGGAGGACTGCCAAAACTCTGATAATTTGGCTGCAAAATCTAATGACGACGTTCAGACATTTTTGAAACGCCATTGCGATGACATCATTCATCAGCATATTTATCGACATCGCTTAAGCATAAGCGGTGACTACCTAGAGGCGTACAAAACCCAGATATGTTTACTCGTTAACAACGCCATACAAATGGATAGAGAAAGAGGAGCCTTTTGCGTACTGGCCATCGAGTCAGACGCGACCGCAGAATTCCTTGGATATCAGTACAGGCTTAAGCTCGATCGGATAGATAAAATTGGTGATGAAACATTCGTCATCGACTACAAAACCGGCTCGAGTAACTTAGCTAATATACAAAAACAGCTGCTTAGCGAGCCACAACTTCCGCTCTACGCCTGTATAGACACTACAAACCCGCACGCAGCTATAGGTTATTGTGAGATAAGGCCCAATCAATGTCGTTATCTTGGTATTGGAGAGCTCGCAACACCCGTACACGGTATTCACCCCCCCGCTACGCTCAATCGCTATGAGTTACCCGCAGATTGGACACAAACTTATACTTGGTGGACATCTATTTTGGAACATTACACTCACACGCTTGCCACGGGCTACAGCGTCAATATTGAACGCAATCCTGTCATCGTGAATTATTACACCCACTTAGCCCCCAGCACTAGATTCGTCGGCCAATCTGCCACCGAGCCGTCGGAGTAACTTATGACGACAAAACCTATTGATTACGCGGTTAGAGAAGCGGCACTGGATATTAGCGAGTCGTTTGCAGTATCGGCCCCAGCCGGTTCAGGCAAAACGGGATTACTGACACTGCGAGTACTTAACCTACTCGCTTACAGCGATAAACCCGAAGAAATTTTATGTATTACGTTTACCCGTAAGGCCGCACAAGAAATGCGCGAGCGAATTTTGGGTGCACTGACGGAGGCTCAACAGCTAAGTCACTACGATATTGATCGCCTTGCTGACCCGCATAAGCGCCAATTAATGCAGCTCGCAAAAAAAGCAGCCGACAACAATCAACAACGTAACTGGCAATTGGAGAAAATGCCGTTTCGGCTAAAGGTGTTAACCATTGATGGTTTTTGTCGAACGTTAACGCAACAAATGCCACTGATGAGTAAGATGGGGGCCAACCCCGCCATTAGCGAGGACGCCACCGCAGCGTTTAGCGCGGCCGTTCGCTCGCTGCTTGAGGATTGCCATTCGCATGGCTGGCCAAAGGCTCTGCACACACTGTTCAACCATTTGGGTGGCGATTTAGATCGATTAGCCAGTTTGCTCGTTTCACTACTCTATACCCGCGATCAATGGCTGCCCCTCATATATCAATCGAGCAACCCAACTAATGAGCAAGCCATACGTAACCTGCTGGAAACCAACCTGCAGCGCTGGGCGTGCGACATACTCCGCGAGCTTGAAGAAGAATTAGCTCCGTATGAAAGCGACTTGTGTGAACTGCTCGATTTCGCGGGCACTAACATGCAAGAAACAGACGCAAGCTCAGCTATAACCGTCTTAGCGGGGGTGACCTGCTTTCCTGATGCACATAATACTCAGCACGCATTGACCACTTTCTGGCAACCTTTCGCAAAGTCTGCGTTAGCATCGTCGACGCAGACATTTCTAAAACGCGTCGACAAACGTCACGGTTTTCCAACCGGCGACAAACTACAAAAAGCGGAATTTACAGCGAAGAAAAAACGTTATGTTGCCCTTTTAAATGAGCTCGCTACTCAGCCGAGTATCTTAGACAATCTCGTCTTAATATCGTCATTCCCTTCACTCGAGTACTCACAAAAGCAATGGGCGGTACTCTCTGCCCTAATGGCGCTGCTGCCTTTACTCGTTGCACATTTAAAGCTGATATTTCAACAATCTGGCGCTGTCGATTTTGTCGAGGTTTCAGAAAGTGCTCGTACCGCATTGGGCGGGTTCACTAACGTTACCGATTTATCACTGAAACTCGACTACCAGCTAAAACATATTTTGATTGATGAATTTCAAGATACTTCTCATTCACAATTGTCGTTATTACAACTACTCACCCGCGAATGGGATTCAGACCCAGACAAAACGCTGTTCGTCGTGGGTGACGGCATGCAGTCTTGTTACGGTTTCAGAAACGCCAATGTAGGCATCTTTTTAGATGTACGCCAAAATGGTCTCGCTGGAAAGCCCTGTGCGAGCGTTGACCTTAGTGTTAATTTTCGATCGACCGACACCATCATTCAGTGGGTTAACGAACATTTTCAAGCTGCATTCCCTCAAGAGGACAATATAACGCTCGGTGCCGTGCGCTATACGCCCTCGTCAGGCTTTAATTCCAACACAGAAATGGCCGCTGAAAAAACAACAAACGCCGATACGAGCTATGTTCGTGCAGTCGGTTTTATCGATCAAGAAAACCGACTGACAGAAGCGCACTACATAGCAACGGAAATTGAAGCACTCTATTCACGCTTCCCTAACGACAGTATCGCCATTTTGGTGCGCGGGAGAAGCCACCTAAACGCTATCCTACCCGCGTTAAGCCAACGTAATATTGCTTATAGTGCCGTCGACATCGACCCACTCGTTTCTCGTCAACACATCCAAGATTTATTGGCGTTAACGTTGTTACTCGAAGATCCCTCGTCGCCAATCCACTGGCTGACACTATTGCGCAGCCCTTGGTGTGGTCTCAACAACATCGACCTTCTGTCATTGTATCGCCCCATAAACATTGACGAAAAACACTCGTCCATCGTGTATAGAATTGAACTAGCGCTCAAAAACAATACACTTTCCAGCGACGGGCTAGCGTGTTTAGAACGTTTAGCCAATGGCGTTCTGCACGCGAGCAATCAATATCAGCGACGCTCCTGCAGAGAACTTGTAGAAGCCTGCTGGCTCCGCTTGGGCGGGCCAGAAACGCTCGAGAATGAAACCCATCAACATGATGCTAATGCTTTTTTCTCGCTATTAAGTCGTCACTCATCTCATGGGGGTATCGACGACCCTAAACAATTTGTACGGGCCTTACAAAAATTATATGCGCAACCCGACATGACTGAAAATGCCGTTCAAATACTCACTATGCACAAATCGAAAGGATTAGAATACGATACGGTTTTTCTACCCTCTCTAGACAAACAAAGCAGGGGCGATTCAGCTGAGCTATTTTACTGGCACGAACGCCTAAACACTGAACACAACATCGATTTGTTACTTAGCCCCATTTCAAGTTCAGATGCTGATAAAAAAGATCCACTGACCGCACTTTTAGGCTCAGAATCTAAGCGACGCAAAACACTAGAAGAATGTCGGCTTCTCTATGTAGCCTGCACAAGAGCAAAACACCGCTTAGTGTTAACGGCCAATCTTTCCAGTGACGATAAATCCGAAGAAACAGACGCAGTAAAACCGCCCATTAAATCGTCCATGCTCGCTAAGTTATGGCCTACCCTGCAGTCAACACTGGTGATGGAGATCAATTCTGGTACAGCAACGCAACCGGTACCGG
>Ga0065722_100353_pt1 | contig 18708 bp, 16 predicted proteins | sample BansetMetagenome_FD_59109 | JGI IMG/M metagenome (GOLD analysis project Ga0065722, IMG submission 59109) | Bankia setacea gill microbial communities from Puget Sound, Washington, USA - Caecum Enriched | ecosystem: Host-associated > Mollusca > Digestive system > Ceca | place: United States... | reverse complement strand
TTTGGCCCTTGCTAATACTGGTTATGCGGCAGATTCGTGTCGTCCATATCTTTCATTAAATGATAAACTCTCCCTTCTGAAGCGCACATTCTTTATTGATTGTAGTAAGTGCGTGCTTTTCCCCCTAATTTTTGAGCCTAGACTCAAACTACCAGCAACAGGATGTGCATCCCGTGTCAGCGTCTGTGTCCCTCTATCTTGCCTCTCAGTCACCGCGGCGACGTGAACTGTTAGATCAGATCGGCGTCTNATATAAAGTGGTCTCTATCGATGTTGAAGAGTGCGCTGCTCCTAGCGAGTTGCCCTTGGCCTATGTGTGCCGTTTGGCGGCAGACAAGGCGGCTGCAGGTGTAGTGCAAACGGCAGGTAACATTCCCGTACTGGGCTCCGATACTGTTGTGGTGTGCGACGATTTACTTCTTGAAAAACCTCAAAGTCGCGAACACGCCGTTGCTATGCTGCAGCAATTGTCGGGTCGTGGCCACCAAGTGATTACGGCGGTTTGTGTTGCAAATACCGAGCGCAGCGAAACTCTATATAGCCTTACTGAGGTTGAGTTTCGCGAGATTTCGGTTGCCGAGGCCGAGTCCTATTGGGAGTCGGGCGAGCCGGCAGACAAGGCGGGAGGCTACGCTATTCAGGGCCTTGGCGCTGTTTTCGTCAAGAAGATGAGTGGTAGCTATACCGGTGTGGTGGGCTTACCGCTTTATGAGACGCAGTTGTTGTTAAATCGGTTTAACGTGCCCATGTGGCAGAGAAACTAAACCATACTTAATCAACAGTAATTAAACACTTACTTAATATTGGTTTTCAAACCTATGAGTGAAGAAATTTTAGTTAATTTTGGCCCGACAGAAACACGAGCCGCACTGGTCGAAAATGGTGTGTTGCAAGAAGTGTATGTAGAGCGTGCACGCAATAAAGGGTTTGTTGGCAATATTTATAAAGGCAAGGTTGTGCGGGTATTGCCTGGGATGCAGGCTGGATTCGTCGATATTGGCCAGGAGCGCGCTGGATTTATTCATGTTGGTGATATTGCTGCAATGCGCGAAGACGATGGCGAATTGCGCATGGGTACTGCGAGTAGCGACGCCGACATTCGCCAGTATCTACGCGAGGGGCAAGAAATACTGGTGCAGGTAACTAAAGACCCTATTAGTAGCAAGGGCGCACGCCTGACCACACACCTTTCCGTGTCGGCGCGCTATTTGGTTTACATGCCAAACAGCGAGCATATTGGCATTTCAAACCGAATCGAAGATGAAGATGAGCGCGCGCGCTTGAAAGCGATTGTCGAAAAGTTAGCGGCGGAGCACAGCGAGCAATACAAGGGTGGCGGGTTCATTGTGCGCACAGTAGCCGAAGGTGCCACAGAAGAAGAAATGCGCGCAGACATCCCATTTGTTTTTCGGCTCTGGCACGATTTGGCCGACACAATTAAGGCCGCTAAAGCGCCGGACATTATCTACGAAGATTTGCCCTTGTACATGCGTACCATCCGCGATTTGATGCGCCCGAATATCGAGCGAGTAAGAATTGATTCGAGAGAATCCTTTGCGCGTATGGAAAAGTTTGCTGAGCACTATGCCCCAGAAATTGGCGGCCGGATTGAACACTATCCAGGCGAGCGGCCACTCTTCGATCTCTATGGGGTTGAGGATGAAATTCAAAAAGCCCTGGATAAAAAAGTTGTTTTGAAGTCTGGCGGTTATCTGATTGTTGAACAAACCGAAGCGATGAACACCATCGATGTAAACACCGGCGCATTTGTTGGTCATCGCAATTTAGAAGAAACCATTTTTAAAACCAACCTAGAGGCGGCTGCAGCTATCGCTCGCCAGCTGCGGCTGCGTAATCTAGGCGGTATTATCATTATCGATTTCATCGATATGAAAGATGCAGAGCATCAGCGCCAAGTGTTGCGCACACTCGAAAAGTGTTTAGAAAAAGATCGCTCTAAAACCAGTATTACCGGCGTGTCCGAATTAGGTTTGGTGGAGATGACTCGTAAGCGCACGCGCGAGTCTCTCGGTCAAGTGCTGTGCGATACCTGCCCTGTGTGTGACGGCCGCGGCAAACTGAAGTCTGCTGTTACCATATGTTACGAGATTTTCCGCGAAATATTACGCGAAGCTCGAACCTACGAGAATGAACGCTTTTTAGTGTTGGTATCGCAGGCGGTAATTGATCATATACTCGATCAAGAATCCGATAGTGTTGCAGATTTGGAAGCCTTTATCGGTCGGCCAATACAGTTTCAGGTTGAAACACTCTACAACCAAGAGCAGTACGATATTATCTTGGTGTGATTTGTCGCGGCTGGGGGCTCATCTCGTCGACTCGGCGACGGTATTTGAATAGTCGACGCTGAGTATAACCATCGCAAAGCGGAAAAAAATGAAAGGACAATAGGTTAGGTGCTACGTTTTTCGAGAGCAGCTTTGAAACAGGTCTCCAAGCGCTTCTGGGGGACGGTATTCACGCTTATTATTGCGCTAGCGGTGTTGGTGCAAATAGGGCGTGAGGCATTCCCGTTGCTCAACGATTATCGTGACGATATCGCCGCTACCATCGGACGCCAACTGGGAATTAACCTTCATTTGGGGGAGCTGTCGGCTTCCTGGTCTGGATTGCGTCCGAGCATTACCTTAAGTCAGGTTGAGGCGTCCAGCCTGGATCAACAACTTATCTTTACCGCCGAAAATGTCGTCGCTGAATTGAGTTTAATCGACTCTTTAATGCGCTGGCAGTTGGCATGGCATCGTCTGGGCTTCCAAGATTTAGCAACAACCCTAGAGCAAACCGAGCAGGGCCGTTGGCGAGTGCGCGGCATGCCGCCAATGAAAGCGTCGTCAAAAAGCTTCAAAATTGATGACCCGCTCGATATTTTTCTGTTTGGTCGGCGGGTAGAAATCACTAATGCTCAGCTGCACTTGCTGTTTCGTACTGGGCAAGATTCACAAGTCTCCGTGCCCACCATCGTGCTGGAAAACGACCGAGACTTTCACCGCGTGAGGGCATCCGCCTCTGTTGATGGTGAGCCTGAATTTGTCACCTTAGTGGTAGAGGGCACCGGCGACCCACGCGATGACGAGAACTTTAATTCAAAAGGTTATCTTTCTGTACGTAACTTTCCGATGGAAAAAGCCTTGGCAGCCTTTGCGGGAAACTTTTGGGAGGGCGACGAAGAGCAGGAGTGGCGAGAAGGTCACAGGTTAAATTTACAGCTTTGGTACGAGGGCACTAGCTATAAGGGCATCGATATTACAGGTGTGCTACAAGCTGATGGTTTACCGTTAAAAGTCCCTGATCACATTCAGCTGCCAACGGGTTTGACCACGATTATTAGTGGCGGCTGGAGCGGGCTGTCGGGCTGGGATGTCAACTTGCAAAAAATGCAGTTAACCTGGCCTGAATTCCGTTCTCCGGCTATAGACGTCAATTACTACGGAGGCTTTGCGCGCGCATCCGGCTTTCGATTAAGTGACTTGGATATCGAAAGTTGGGTTAGCTTGGCGCGCAATATCGGCTTGCATCAGAGCTTTGCGGGTAACATCGTCGACACGCTCTCGCCAAAGGGAACGCTCACAAATATCAACGTGAGTTTGACCAGCAAAGAGGAGGGCTATTTTAAACTGCGTTCCCACCTAGAGGCAGGTAGCGTAAAAGCGTTTCATGAAGCGCCCGCAGCGTCGGGAATTGATGCCGATATCGAGGCAAGCCTGTGGGGCGGCACGGGCAATGTTTTCGTCAGTGATCACGCTGAACTCGATTTGGCCAAGATTTACGATCAACCCATTGTGTTTAATCACTTAGACGCCCAAGTTCGCTGGCAAATAGATCCGAAACTTCGGCGCGTGTATGTTACGACTGGGTTGATTGAGGCAACTACCGAATACGGCGACGCCCACGCTAATCTAGCGCTTACGTTACCCTTTGATCGCGCCGCCGGCGAGCCCGTCATGACCTTGGCGGTTGGCGCTGAGTCTATACCCGTTACCGCACACACCTCGTTCGTACCAAAGTTAATTCCGGCACCTTTGTATTCTTGGCTAAGTACTAGTATTCGCGCAGGAACCGCTAGCGATTTGAGCTTTATTTATCACGGTTCTCTGCTAAAAAAACCCGAGGTTACCCCCAGCATTCAGCTTTTTGCGAAGATTGAAAATGGTGACCTATCGTTTGATCCCAACTGGCCAAGGCTCGAAAATTTGAGCGGCTATATCAAGCTTGATAACGATAATCTAGATGTCCACATTGATCAGGCCTCGTTACTTGGTAACCGTGTGAACGATGCCAATATTGCGCTGCTGAACCATGTGGCTGGTGGTGATCCGGCGTTGCGTATTTCTGGCCAGCTAGACAGCAATGCTGGTGCGGCAATGGAGCTGCTAAAGCAAAGTCCGGTGCGTGAAGTGTTCGGTTCTACGTTTGATTCTTGGGGCTTCGCCGGCGATGTTTCGGCGGCGATTGAATTGTTGGTACCTTTAAGTGAATCGGGCGAAATGCGACAGGCGATCGACGTCAGTTTTACTCAGGCGCGTATCGATATGCGTGATATTGGATTACTGGTCGAGAATGTTAGCGGCGAGCTAAATTACGATTCCGATAAGGGTTTAACCGCCGAATCGATAACCGCAGAAGTTTGGGGTGAGCCGGTAAAAGCTTCGATCGATAGCCCTAGGGTAAGCGCGCCGAAAGGTGTAAAAAAACTGGATACCCGTATTCATTTTAGCGGGCGGGTTACTGTTGCCGATGTATACCGTTGGACTAATCGCCCAGAACTTGGCTTTTATTCTGGGCAAACCGGTATTGCCGGCGTGCTAACAATTCCTGCCGCTAATACTCGTGCTTACGATGCGTTGATTGAAATAAAATCGAATATGGTTGGCGTGGCCGCAGAGCTTCCGCAGCCTTTAGCGAAATCGGCTAATCAAGTACGTCAACTAGACCTGAGTTTGCAACTGCACAACGGGTTTCAACAGTACAGTATCAGCTTTGATGATTGGGTTAAGTTCAGTTTGAAAAGTGGCGAGACTATTCCCACCAGTGCTCAGCTTGCTTTTGGAAAAGATCTAAAACCTCTTACAGAAGGACACTTTGATGTATTTGGTAATGTACCATCCGGCGATTTAGAAGAGTGGAATGATGCCAAAGCGCGTTACTTTGCGTTTACCGAAATAGCCGAAGCGCGTGCGGAAACCGCTGCAACAGAGGAAGATATTCCCATACGTTTAGATATCGAAATTGGCCGAGCTTCACTGGGTTCAAGTCACGCTGATAATGTATCGGTTACAGGCTTGGGAACCTTTGAGCAATGGGGGCTACGTGTCGACAGTGAAATGATTGCTGGCAACATCATTATTCATAGTGACGACCGACCAATTGAAATGCATTTGGATTATTTGCATATTCCCGAGGTTGACGCTGCCGCAACTGAAGACGCCGAAGATGCCATAACTAAAACTGATCTCAACAAAAAGTCCTCGCCAGAAACAAACCTGCTGAGTGACAGTGTGCTCGCGGATATAGATTTGTCCGAGTTAGTTGCCGTTAATTTCTCAACGCAGCTATTGAGTATCGCGGGTCGTGAACTCGGCAATATTAAATTCGACCTGCGCTTGTTAGACGACGGAATTATTTGTAAAAACATCTCTGGAAATCTCGATGGGATCTTAATCGGTGACGCAACCTTCTCCAAAAAAGATAAAACGGACCGAGCCAAAGCGGGGCGTAAAGAGTCAGCTGTGCCGGCTATCCCTGCTGAGCGTAGAGAGCCGGATTCAAAAGCGTCAAACCATACAGAGCAGTATGCAGAATTTATTTGGACCCAAACCGAAGCTGGTAATTACAGCCATTTCACTGGACGGTTACGCGCCTTCGACGGCGGCGAGGTGATCCAGGCTTGGGGCCAACCTAAGGTTGTAGAAATGGACGATACNATGGTGGATGCTGATTTATCTTGGGCTGGAGCGCCGGATGAGATTAGCCTGCAGACTATCCGTGGCGTCGTTGTTTTTGAAATGTTAGATGGCAGTTTTATTCGCGATGCAGCGGAAAATGAAAATGGCTTGTTGCGGTTGTTGGCGTTGTTTAACTTTGACACCTTAGCGCGACGTTTACGTTTAGACTTTTCTGACCTCGCCAAAGAAGGCTTCGCGTTTGAAAGTGTCTCGGGACGATTTGAGTTTGCCGATGGTTGGGTCTATATAAAACAGCCTTTAGTTGTAGAGTCTACATCTTCAAAAATACAAAATGGCAGGCACCTTAGATCTATTGCGCGAAGAGGTTGATGCGGAGGTTGGTGGCGACGCTACCACTGGGTGGTAACTTATCATTCGCGGCGGCGTTAGTGGCGGGATTACCGGCTGCTCTTGGTGTGTATCTCATTAGTAAAATATTCAAAAGCCAAGTTGATAAAGTGTCGAGCGTTACCTATGAAATAGGTGGCCCTTGGGAGGATCCCACGCTTAAGTTTCACAAGGTATTTAGTGATTCTGCGGCAGAACGAAAAGGTAAAGAAGCCGAATCATTACAGCGCGGCCGGGACTCTGAAGCTGCCGAGTCTTCACCCGCTACTGAGGCGTCGCAAGACGAGGCTGGTAATGACAGCGAGAAGCTAAAATGACGGCGCCTTTACTTGTCGCTGGTTTACAAATGGTCAGCCGGCCGGCTACAGCGCCGGGCGCGTTGCGGCACAATCTTTCTATCGCTCAACAGCAAGTCGCAACGGCAGCGCAGAAAGGCGCAGAATTAGTGGTGCTGGCGGAAAACTTTCTGGTGTTTGCCGACTCTCAACGCTACTCCCAGCAAGCACAATGTGAGTGGTTACTGGCATTAGCCGCATTGGCCAAACGCTATCAGTTGTGGCTCGTGGCCGGTAGTTTGCCGCTCAGTTATTTTGATTTGGCGGCCTAGCGATAGGGTTGACGAGCTGCGCTGGTCGAATAGGTCTGGCGACGAGATTGGGTCTGCGCAGAATAAACCCTATGCAACCTGCGTGGTTTTTAATAGCGAGGGCGCGATCGCGGGCGTATATCGAAAGATGCATTTGTTCGACGTGAGTGTTGCGCATAGCCAAGTAGGGAATGAACAAGTAGGGAATGAACAAGTCGGCGATGATCAAGTGGGTGAATCAGCCGCGAGCACGTCCGTTAGCGCCAAGGCTACAACAGCCCATTCAAGCGAGACACCGACGCGACAGAGCTACCGAGAGTCGGATCAATTTCAACATGGGGATGAACCAGCGTTAGTCGAAACCCCTTGGGGGCGATTAGGTTTGGCAATTTGCTACGACTTGCGCTTTCCCGAATATTTTCGCCATCTAGCTCTTGAAGGCGCCGATTTTTTTGCACTTCCATCCGCCTTTACCTACACCACCGGCCGCTCCCACTGGGAGATTTTGTGTCGTGCGAGGGCAATTGAAACACAGAGTTTTTTTATTGCAGTGAATCAGGGCGGAGAGCATTCAGTAAACCGAAAAACCTGGGGCGATAGCATGATCGTCGACGCTTGGGGACGGGTCTTATCGAGGGCGGGCAGTGAAAGCACGACGACACGATCGGATGCACAGTTGGGCGAGACCTTAGTGCTAGCGACGTTTGATCGCGAGGCACAGCAAATAATGCGTCGCGATATGCCCATTGCCGAACACCGGCGTTTATAGGTTTTATGCCCTGCAATGCTATTCGTTTACTGTAAACAATCACGAATATATTTGAACAGCTTGCGTGCAATAACCGGTGGTTTGAGTTCGGTGCGCTTGGCGTTGTCTTCCGCTTCTTTTTGAGCTCCGCGAATTAGCTGGCGCAGATGTTGGCGGTCACAGTTGGGGAAGGATTCAATAAAGTTCTCTAGCGNTTGATTCTCGCCGGCCATTAGTTGGTCGCGCCAATTTTCGATCAGGTGATGTTGGCGAACCGTTTTATGTTGGTCCTCAAAAATCTTTTCATAGGCACTGTTAATGGCCTCGTGGTCGGCGGCGCGCATAAGCTTGCCGATAAATTGAAAGTGACGCTTACGCGCACTGCGCTGGGTAACATTAGGCGCTTCTTGAATCGCTTTTAGCAGGGCGCCATCAACTGGAATAGTTGCCAGTTGAGCGGGTTTCAATTCCACCAGTTTTTCGCCTAAAACACGCAGTTCATGCATTTCCTTTTTGACGCGAGTTTTACTCTTTTCGTCAAACTCCTCGTCATATTCGTACTCTTGTTCTTTGTCATTATTCATTTGGTTCTACTCGGTAACAGGTTTTACTGGTAAAAAGTGATGGGCGGCGAGCATAAATCATTACGCGTAAAAATACGTCGCTAAACCCAAGAAGGCGAAAAAGCCGACGACATCGGTAACGGTTGTCAGGGTTACTCCGCCTGCGAGAGCTGGGTCTACCTTCATCGCCCGCAAAAATATTGGCACCAGTGCGCCGGCTAATGAAGCGGTGATTAGGTTTATCACCATGGCTGCGCCTAAGATCATTGCCAATTGTAAGTCGTTGAACCACCAGGCGACTACTAAGCCTACAATCAGCGCCCAGAGTAGCCCGTTAAATATTCCTACACGCAGCTCTCTGGATAGCAGCCAACTTAAATTACTCGGCCCAATGTGACCAAGTGCCATTCCGCGAATCACCACGGTAAGCGTCTGTGAGCCAGCTACGCCGCCCATACTGGCAACAATCGGCATAAGTACGGCTAGCGCTACAACTTTTTCAATTGTACCTTCAAAAATATTAATGACGGAGGAGGCTAAAATTGCGGTAATTAAATTAACGCCTAACCAAATGGCGCGGCGCGGGGTTGTTTTAACGGCGGTCGCGAAGGTGTCTTCGTCTTCGTCGAGACCGGCCATACTCATTAGCGAGTGATCGGCTTGGTCGCGAATCACGTCGACCACGTCATCGATGGTAATACGGCCGAGGAGTTTGCCCTGCTCGTCCACCACCGGCGCAGAAATCCAATCGTGTTGTTCAAACAGTTTTGCCACTTCAATATCCGACATGTCGCAGCGAATCGGATCTGTGTCGGTGACCATGACTTCTCGAACCGTAACATTTGGCGCGGAGGTAAGAAGCCTGCTTAACGGCAACAGACCTAAATACTCATCTTTGCGGTTCACCACAATCAAACTGTCGGTAGATGGTGGAAGATCACTGTGGCGGCGCAGGTAACGCAGCACCACGTCAAGGCTAAAGCGCGGGCGCACGGTAATCGTATCGGTGTTGGTAAGACCGCCAGCGGTATCTTCACTGTAAGAAAGAATGGTTTCTACGCGACTGCGGTCTTGATCGGTCATGGCCAGCAACACTTCCTGAATAATTGCTTCGGGGAGTTGTTGCAATATATCTACGACGTCGTCTGATTCCAGCCCTTCGGTGAGACGAACCAGTTCTTTTGTGTTTAAGCGCTTTAAAAAATGACTCTGAATGTCGTATGACAATTCTTCAAGCACTTCACCGGAAACGTCTTTATCGATAAGTTCCCACAAGAGTGATCGTGAAGGTGGCGGTGATGACTCTATGAGTCGTGCAATTTCGACCGGACGTAAGCCGTTTAATAGTCGCCGTACTTCGCGAAATGTGCCGCTTTCGAGAAGTACCTGAAACTTACCCAATTGGGCGTGCGGCTGGCTCTCAAACTGTTCCGAGGGGTGCGGCATAGAGTAAATGTTCCTATGGGTTACGGCGTAGTGTTCATGTGGAGGTGAGGCGTTGTAACGAGAGCAAATTGTATACGTTAAACAGGTTCGCCGAAACGTTTAGTTCTGTAACGGTGTGGCCGTGCTTTGGCGTATCGAGTGAAGATAAGTATCGGCAGGAACGGTTGAGAAGGTCGTTGTACGTGGGTAATCGGTAGTAGTGAGCTGTTATTAAGGTGGAGTGTTAATTAGATCGATGGTTGCTTTGCTGTCTGGTGGCGAGGTGTTCTTTTAAAAACGTTTCGATGCTAGACGCGCGTGAAAAATACCAACCTTGGAAGTAATCGTAACCGAGATTTTTCATGGTGTTGTATTCTTCGAGCGTTTCAACGCCTTCGGCGATTACACGCATACCCAGGCGGTGAGCCATTTCTGCAATACCTGCATTTAGCGCTTGATGACGAGTGTTTGTTTGCACATCTTTTACGAGCATTTGGTCTAGTTTTAATGAATCGATCGGTAGGGATAGCAAATGGGTAATCGACGAGTAGCCGCTGCCGAAGTCATCCAGAGCGATGCTAACTCCCTTATCGCGCAGCAGGTTGATATGCGACTTGCAGGCGTCGATATTGTTTATCATTTCGCGTTCGGTTATTTCGATGCAAATGCGCTCCGGGTCTATACCGTCTTCTGTAAACCATCGCAAAAGATAGGATGCAAAGCTGCGGTCAATTAACTGGCTCGCGCTGACATTGATATTGATGCGATCTAGTTTTAGGTTTGATTGTTCGGCTTGCGCTAACAGATCNCCACATTGAGCAACGATCCTACGGGTAAGCGCGTTGTTTACCGGGCTGCGTTCTACTACAGGGATAAAGTCGTTTGGACCGACCTTTCCCAGCGTTGGCGAGGTCCAGCGCGCTAGCGCTTCGGCACAGAGGTTACCTTTGCCCTCTAGTGGGTAGTAAGCTTGAAATTCGGCGCTAAATTCGCGATTAGTAACCGCGTTGCTGAGTTCAGATTTAATGCTCATTGTGCGAGCATAGGTGGTTTCCATGGTGGCGGTAAAAAAGCACACGTTCCCGGCATTTTTTTTAGCTTCATACATGGCTAAGTCGGCGCGCTGGATAAGTGTTTCTAGTGTGCCTGCGTCTGGGTAAAAGGCGACACCGACTGAGGCCGAGGAGAAAATTTCTTGTGTGTTAACGGTAAACGGTTCGGCAAAACAGCTTAGTACGCGTTCAACTAGGGCGTAGCACTCGTTTTTGTGGTTGGTAATGTCGGCTATGATGACAAATTCGTCGCCTCCTAGGCGTGCGATGAAATCTGAACTCCGAACAACTGTCTTAGCTCTCGCAGCTACTTGGCGCAGCAGTTCATCGCCCGTCGAATGACCTAGGCTGTCGTTGATTTCTTTAAACTTATTGATATCGAAGTAAATCAAGGCGACTTCCGAACCAGTCCGCGCGGCACGAAAGAGTGTTCGTCGGGCTTGACTGTCAAAGTAGGCGCGGTTTGGCAGTGTTGTGAGAAAGTCGTGGTGAGCACTTTGTTCTAGCTTTTGATTGCGGTCTGCGGTTTCTTCCAGTGCAGCTTTAAGTTTTAACTCGATTGCTTTGCGCTCTTGCGCGTAGCGGATGCTGCGAGAGAAGTTGGTGGAGCTAACCTCGTTTTTGGAAAGATAATCCTGTGCGCCAGAACTCAGCGCCTCAACCGCAATGCTTTCATCTTGTGTGCCTGTAAGCACCAAGATAGCGGTGTTTGGGTTTAGTTTTGATACCGCAGAAACTGTTGCAGCGCCGCTCGAATCAGGAAGGTGCAGATCCAGTAGAATGGCGTCAAATTTGCGCTCATTTAGCAGTGATGTTGCTTGTTGCAGTGTGGTTGCGAGGGTGATGTCTGCTTGGTTGTGATAAGACCCTTCTAGCATCACCTGTATCAGCTCGGCATCGGCGGGGTTGTCTTCTACAACTAAAAACTGGCCTTTAGCCGAACAAGACCGCAAGTGGGGCGGCGACTTTACTATCATCTATACGGTTTCTTAGATAACGAGGGTTAGCGAGACTGTCAGTCTGTTCCGTAGGTATAGACGACTTTCAGACCGCTTGCAATGCCGTTTTCGTAGCTGATTTTACCGCCATGTAATTGGCCGATGCGTTCACAGAGTGCCAAACCCATGCCCACGCCGGGGTAGTCTTGCTCTGCGTGACCGCGCCAAAAGTGACGCCCTAAATTGGGGCGTTGCTCTTCACTAACACCTATGCCGTTGTCTTCGATCGAAATACTGCTGTTATTCCNAATTGAACTAGAACTAATAGTGATTTGGCATCCGTCGTCTTCGGCTTTACGCTGAAACAGGATGGCATTGAGTAAGATATTTGAAAAAAATCGGTGCCAGTGTTCTGCGACGCCAGTGAAATTTGGCAGGGTGTTAACAATCTTTAATTCTGGTTGCTTGGTGTCGGGAAACTGGTTTTGATACTGGGCACAACAGTCGCGCCAAACGTTGTCGATTAGCACGTTGAGGTCGATGGCGGTGGCTGGCATACGCGTTGACAGTCGCGAGTATTCTAACATCGCATCGAGCATGATTTGCGCACGCTTGCCGCTGTCGATCATCAGTGAAAGCCAATAGATCTCGCGTTCCTCCAGGCGATCGCTGGCGCGCTGTTTTAATAGTTCCGAAAAACGCAGCATTGACCTGAGTGAAGCGCCGAGATCGTGGGAAACACCATAACTTAAGCGTTCGAGTATTTCGCGGTCATTGGTTGTGTTTTTCTTGGCTCCGGAATCGTTAGCGGTATCGCTATTCGGTTCGGTTTCCGAAGCTTTTATCGGTGTTGAACTCACGGGCTCTATTCCTTTTTGCCCGTAGGGAGTTGGACTATAGATAACCAGAAGTTCTCAATCGAGCGAATTGCATCTAAGAACTGATTGACGTCCACGGGTTTGGTAATGAAGCTGTTGGCATGCTCTCTGTAACCGATAGCAACATCCTGTTCTGCATCCGATGATGTCAAAATAATTACGGGTACGGTTTTGTAGGTGTCATTTTTACGAAGCTGCTTGAGTATTTCTAAGCCGCTAACGTTGGGGAGGTTGATGTCTAGCAGAATTAAATCGGGCGGAGCTTTTCCTTCTGTAAAATAGTGCAGGGCTTCGTTGCCGTCGGTGATCACGGTCATATCGACAAGCATCCGCGCTGACTCTAAACCGATCTTCACCAGTTCAATATCCGCTAGGTTATCTTCAATCAGCATTACTTTAATCGGTTTTGTCATCTTCTATCTCATTACTAGCTTGTAGAATTGTGGCGCGACATTAGTTAGGGGAGTGGTGACGGATCTAAGGTTGATCTCTCGCGTTTTTTGTTAGTGTTTTTCTTTTTGTTTTGGTCGATGGCCGGCTGTTCAGTAGGCATCATTTTATATTGACTATAGCTGGTATCACAGCTTTGGCGATTCTCCGTTTAGGTATTTTTTCGGTAAAGCCGATCTGCGGTTCTTAGCAACGCCGTTAGATAACCTAGTGGGGTTTGGGTGAGCTTTGCGCGTTGGAAGGTGTTGTTTACTGGACTAGGTTTGTACCGCGAGGTCGTTTCGCTGCGGGGTTAGCGGAGCCGTGACGGTAAGTAGTAGCGCTTTATTCGCCCTCGCCAAAGTAATCGTTAATAAGTGTTTCGATGGCGTCCAACGCGGCGACCTCGTCTTCACCATCAGCAGTTACGCAAACATCGGTACCTTGGGCGGCGGCTAACAACATTAGCGACATAATACCTTTGGCATCGGTAACTTTACCTTTTACTTCGACGCGAATATCACTGGAGAAGCGACCGGCTAAGCTGGCGAGTTTGGTTGCAGCCCGCGCGTGTAGGCCAAGTTTATTGATGATTTTTAGCTGTCGTTGTTGCATTGCGTTGTTATTTTGATGGGCCTTGATAATTCAAGGTGGGTTAATGAGTGCCAAGTTGACGATGGCGAGCCTGTACATTCTTATAGTCGTTTTTGAGCGCTTTTGCGAGTCGCTCGCACATATAAACTGAGCGATGCCTGCCGCCGGTACAGCCTATAGCAACGGTTAGATAGCTGCGGTTATTCTGTTCGAATTTCGGTATCCATTTCTGCAAAAAGTCGCAAATGTCGTTAAACATGTCGTTAACATCCTGCTCAGCGCTAAGAAACTCCGTCACGCCATTATCTAATCCAGTTTGTTCGCGCAGTGCTTGGTTCCAGAAGGGGTTCGGCAGACAGCGCACATCAAAGACAAAATCCATATCAATTGGAATGCCGTACTTAAAGCCAAAGGATTTAAACATAATAGCCATCCCTTTCGACTGCTCGCCAACAATAAGACGCTTTACCGCACTGCGCAGTTCATGCAAGGAGAGTTGAGTTGTATCGAGGGTGTAGTCGGCAATCTTAGCGACAGGGGCTAGTATTTCACTCTCTTCTGCTATGGCCTCGTGCAGGCCGGTTGATTCGTCTGAGAGAGGGTGGCGGCGACGCGTTTCGCTGAAGCGTTTTAGTAGTACTTCGGTAGAAGAGTCTAAGAATATAACTTGAATATTGGCGCGGGGGATGCTGCCGCTGTCGATAAAGTCGACCAGCTGGTTCAAATTGGAGTTGATGTTCCGAGCGTCAATGCCTATGGCGAAGTCGGATTGCTGTTGGCTGGCAGTGGGTAAAATTTGCTCCACTAAAGCTGGCAGCAGGGTAACGGGAATATTGTCGATACAGGTAAAGCCTTCGTCTTCAAGCAAGTGAAGTGCTGAAGATTTGCCCGATCCTGACCTGCCCACTGACTACCAGTAAGCGCATGGATAATCCTTTGGGGGAGATGTTTCGAAGCCATGCTTGACTAGCTTTAGCTAGGCCAAGCTCTAGGAGGAAACACTCGATGCATGGGAAGCTTTAGTCGCTGCTAGTGAGCTTCTACGAACTCACTGCTTGCTGCGGTTTACAATAGTCGCTTGGCTGTCCTTTGCAGTACTTGCTAGGCGTAGGGTTTCCGTTCTGGGCCTAGTTTACACCAGATGCGACTCGAAACAATTCCATGTCGCTGTCGCTTTTTCTAAGTGCCTTGACGAAGGTGTCGGTTTGCAGGGCTTGGGCGAGCTCGGCTAATGTTTCTAGGTGGGATGCGGCAGCGTCTTCAGGCACCAGCATAGCGAAGATAAGATCGATGGGCTTGCCGTCTATTGCGTCAAAGTCGACAGGCTCGTCTAGGGTAAAGCAGGCACATAGTGTCTTTCCGCCCGTAGCAAAACGACAGTGTGGAATGGCGATACCTTGGCCTATGCCGGTTGAGCCAAGACGCTCTCGGTTGATTAGGTTTTGAAAGAGTTCGGTCGGGTCGGCGTCGGGAAGTGCGTCGGCAAAGGTTTGAGCCAAATTTTCAAGCAGGCGTTTTTTACTTCCACCCACTACTCTGGCTTTAGTTCTGTCGGCACTTAAAATCGATGAGATCTGCATAGCATTGTTCACTGCGTTGCTGCAATCAGGCGCGCATTCTACCAATATTGCGCGCTGTGCCAAGCTCTAATTCACATTCTTGAACTTAGACTAGTCGCTTACGCTCATTTGATGGTGGAATATTAAGCGATTCTCGATACTTGGCAATGGTTCGTCGCGCCACTTGTATACCTTGTTCGGCCAGTAGCGCGGTGATCTTTGAGTCGCTGAGGGGTTTGCGAGTGTTTTCCGCTGCGACCAACTTTCGGATAATCGCGCGAATAGCGGTGGAGGAGCATTCTCCCCCCGAGTCGGTGGCAACATGGCTGGAAAAAAAGTATTTCAGCTCGAAAATACCCTGGGGTGTATGCATATATTTTTGTGTGGTTACACGAGAAATGGTGGATTCATGCATTTCTACAATCTCGGCCACATCGTGTAATACCATAGGTCGCATCGCTTCCGGGCCGTGTTCTAGAAAGCCCTGTTGTTTTTCGACGATACAGGTGGAGACTTTTAAGAGCGTCTCGTTACGACTTTGTAGGCTTTTTAAAAACCAGCGCGCCTCCTGAAGATTGTCCCGCAAGAAGACGTTATCTGCACTGCTATCAGCGCGTTTTACGAGTGAGGCGTAATCGCTGTTAATTCGCAGCTTCGGGGCAATATCGGGGTTTAGCTCTACCATCCAGCGATTATTGATTTTGCTAACAAACACATCGGGAACGACATATTCGGTAGTGTTTTCACCGATATGCTCGCCAGGGCGAGGGTTGAGCTTTTGAATAACTTCAATTGCTGCCTGAAGTTCATGTTCCTTAAGCTTTAGCTTGCGCATCAATTGCTTAAAGTCGCGGCCACCCAAAAGTTCTAGGTAGTTTTTTACCAGCTCCTTGGCGTTCTCGACATCGCGATTGCCATTGTCAATTTGATTTAACTGGATGAGTAGGCACTCGCGAACATCTTGGCTAAATACGCCGGGCGGATCAAATTGCTGAAGCCGGTGCAGTACCGCTACCACTTCGTCTAGCTCTAGCTCTTCGTGGTGAGCCTGCAAACCTTCGAATATTTCGGCGAGATTTTGATTGAGCATACCGCTCGGTTCAACCGCATCGATAAGCGTCTCGGCGATCTCGTTGTCCAGCGCGGACATGGGGGTGAGGTTGAGCTGCCAGTAGAGGTGATCTTGGAGCGACTCTGACGATGCGCGACGCGAGTCATAGTCGTAGTCTTCGCCGTCGGGGCGCGATAGTCCAGAGCCGGTGGGGATTGGGTCGTATATGTCGTCCCAGCTGGTGTCTACGGCAAGGTCTGTAGGAATGTTGTCTTCATTCCATTCCGTTTCGGCAGTGTTGCTACTGTCGTCATTCGTTTGGGTGCTGGAGTCGCTTTTTGTCGCTTCTGCTTTGCTTTGTTGCGCTGATTCGGTGGCGCTATCGCTGGCTTCGTTGTGATTTAGATCGCCATTTTCGCCGCTTGAGCTGGCAGCGCTACTGTCGAAATCTTCCTCGCCGACGTCAAGCATGGGGTTGGAGTCGAGCGCTTCTTGGATTTCGGCCTGGAGATCCAGAGTCGATAGCTGTAACAGGCGTATGGCCTGCTGCAGCTGCGGCGTCATCGTCAGTTGTTGTCCCAGTTTTAGCTGGAGTGATTGCTTCATATTGGCTAGTCGCTGCCGTTTTGGGCTTTATTCTAAGTTGGTGTTGATTGCGACGTTGGTCGGTCTTACTGGTGGCAACTCAGTGCCGAGCGCTAGGCTGGCAGGTAGATGAGGTCTGAGCGCACAAGACTAACTAACGCCTGTTTTGCTCTAGTTTAGTCTCGCAGCGGGCGACAAGCAATGATTTTGAGCTATTTTGAAAGCAACTATTATGCCGGAAGTGGTAGCGTGCTTTAAAGAAATGTCAAGGAGGGAAGTGCTGCGCTCGTAGCTGGTCTGATAGCGGATGCGAAGATACTACTCCCATTTTTTATGGATTTCGATAGTTTTGCACCTTGCTAGGGCGTATTTCGATCACAATCGGCCGGAAATTGTTAGCCGCGGTTGATAGCGGGCGTTTGTTTCGATTGGCTTTGNNTGCAGCGGTTTCCNGTTCGCTATAGCGTAAAGTGTTGACCGAGGTACACTTCTCTCACTTTTTTGTTGTTTAGTACGTCGACGGAGGCACCTTCTGCAATGATGTGACCTTCAGACACAATGTAGGCTTTTTCGCAAATATCGAGGGTCTCGCGCACATTGTGATCGGTAATGAGCACACCAATACCGCGCTTTTTCAGGTGTTGCACAATTTGTTTGATGTCGCTTACCGAAATCGGGTCGACACCTGCGAAGGGTTCGTCTAGCAATACGAATGCCGGCTCGGTTGCGAGTGCGCGCGCAATCTCCACTCTGCGGCGCTCGCCGCCAGACAGCGCCATACCCATGCTGGCGCGAATATGTTGGATATTAAATTCGCTTAACAGAGTTTCTAGCTGATCTTGGCGTTGTTTGCGATTCAGCTCTTTGCGTGTTTCCAATATCGCCATGATGTTATCGGCAACCGTGAGTTTTCGAAATACCGACGCTTCTTGAGGTAAATAGCCTAATCCCGCGCGTGCGCGCTCGTGCATTGAGAGCCGAGTGACGTCGCGCTCGCCAATACTAATACGGCCGCGATCGGCTTTTACGATGCCGGCAATCATGTAGAAGCAGGTTGTTTTACCCGCGCCATTGGGGCCGAGCAGGCCGACGATTTGGCCATCCTCAACAGTAAGCGAGACATCAATGACGACTTTTCGTCCCTTGTAGCTTTTGGCTAGGTTTTCGGCTTTTAATTGCGGCATGGGGTTGTTACAGGGCTCTTATTGAAGTGCATCAGGCTGTTGATTTGTCGGCTTGTTTGCGGAGCTGGGTTGAGTATTTTCGGCGGCCGCATCATCGCTGGTTTTAGTTGTTTTGTTGAGCGCTTTAGGTGGGATGACCATTTTCACTCGTTGATCTATGGCGGAGCCGTCGGCTTTGCTGTCAGCTTTCACCACTGATTTTTTTACGTCGTATTCGATCCGGTTGCCACTCAGGCTGGTGCCTTCTTGTTTGAGTGCGGCGTTGTCGATGAGATGGAGCGTTTCTTTGCCAATAAAGTATTCTAGGCGGTCGGCCTGAGCGGTTACCGGCTGTTGCCCCGCTCGAGGTGTTTGACTGAATAGCGCCGGGTTTCCGGTTGCGACAACTTTTGAATAATTGTCGTTGTTGCCGTGAATTACAACCTTGTCGGCAACAATTCTCATACTGCCTTTTTCCATAACCACTGTGCCAGCGTAGGTGGTAGTAGCATTTAGATCGTCGAGTTCGGCCGAGTCGGCTTGAATACTAAGGGGTTTATCTTTGTCGTCAGGTAGTGCTATAGCCACGTCTGCAAACAGCGCGATAATAAGGATATGCAACACGGTCTTGCATCGCTGTATGGCGGCTTGAGCGTGATTGTTAAGGGCAGTTATCATCGGGCTAAACTTCGCTGAATTAGTTGGTTGGCTATTGTATCGATTTTTGCACTGAGGCTAATTGTGATCATTGCAATGATTGCAATGAAGGTACCGCAAACTCGTGCACGGCGCGGACCTTGCTTAATAGTCGTATTTTGCGCGCATT
>Ga0065722_104382_pt1 | contig 18760 bp, 16 predicted proteins | sample BansetMetagenome_FD_59109 | JGI IMG/M metagenome (GOLD analysis project Ga0065722, IMG submission 59109) | Bankia setacea gill microbial communities from Puget Sound, Washington, USA - Caecum Enriched | ecosystem: Host-associated > Mollusca > Digestive system > Ceca | place: United States... | reverse complement strand
AACAGGCGGAGGGGAAATCATTTCAAAGTTTACTCTTTTCGCGCCCCTATGAATAATTTGGGCTGCCTATCCTCATCTATTAAACAACGTGCCCGGTAATGTAAAGCTTTGCCTGCTATGTCCTTAGCGTCAAAATCGAAATTGAACTGCGCACTGTCACCATCATATTGGCTCGGCTCAACATCTTTCGCCGTTAGGTGATTGAGCGATATCATTAATTGCGTTTTTTCTTCCATTCGCGCTCTGCACAACGCTCTAAATTCTTGCTTCAACCGTTCTTTCTCAGCTTCAAGCCTGAGCTGCTCTTCGATCCGCTGACGCTCCAAATCCTCTTCCGACATCACTACTACAGGGGGTATATAGGTCGTCAAGGTCTCCTTACTTAAACCATCAACCATCTCGTTATAGCTCAAACCATCAGGTCTTCGGCATAAAATTCTAAAGATTGGGTGCTCTGGCATACTCTGATCAAGGTCAATGGTACCCTGCAAAACTTCTGTACAATTATCTAGCTCTTCAGCTGCTGCAGCTGATTCCTTTAACTCCAAATACAATTTATGGTATTTGGACGGAAGCCAGAGGCGAGACTCGTCAAAAGCCAAAACCTGCGAGTCACTAAAGAGCAAGATGAGAAGCGCATAAACTAAACGACTACTGAATCTTTTTCGGCTGCCCCAAGGCCATGGCATTAAAAATGTAGCCGAAAAGTACCAGCAGCTTATCTTCGTCCTTTTCGTGGAACTCGACTCCGTAGGCATACGCCCCCTCCGCGTTACAGTGCTTGGCTTTAATAACAGCTTGAATCCCAAGCGTGCGCTTAATACTCGATACTTCAAATTTGCCTTTCAGCTCCAGCCGGTCCCCCATTTCACCAATGTTATCGTCGACATTTAACTGTGCGCCACTTAGACTAATATCGACGATCCGGCCCACGATTCCTCGCAAGGCCTTTTTTTGAATATTGCTTACCAAAATAGGCAGAGCGACATCAACACGAGAAGCATTGCGTACAAGCTTGAACTGAATAGACTTTGGAAAATCAAGGTAAACCAGATAAACCGGGCTCTCTCCAACATGAAGAATGGTGGTTGGGAATAATGCGACACCATTGCAGCTCATCACTCGAATCACCACACGACCACCTGCCTCAAGTAAAGGAAAGCGGCCGTCTTCAGGCGCCGTAATGATGACGGCTTCACCTGGTAGGCAGCCCACCAAAATGCAATCGTAACGTTCAGTTCCATTTTCAACGGAAGGGTGTAATTGGATTACCTGCCCAAACTTAAGGTCTAGATCATCAAATCGAAGGGATTGCCTTTCCGACATATGCGGACTCTCTCATTCACGCCAAACGTTATGGAATATAGAAAACCTTATCGAAGTAGTGTTTTCGGCCTCTATTGAGAATAGTCGATTGAAGACACGTTCGCCTTGTCAAAAAATGAATGGCGAGTAGCCATGAGTGAAGGGAGAGATCCCTCTCAAATACGTCTCTTCCTATCCTGCTGTTGAATTTGTTGTTTAGGCGTGCGCACACTTACCTCGAAACTCGCCTTGCGGCCGAGCGCTGCAGGTACCGCAGAAATCACTGGGGCTTGGTCAGAGCTTCTCTAGAGCTTGCTCACACCAACTTATACGCTGTCGTTATTCGCTAAAAGCACTTGGTCGAGGCACGAAGAACGCGGTTTAACGGGTTAAATGCGCGATAAGCAAGCGTTGCCAGCGAGCAAGCCTTTGGGCCATTAGCCATTTTCTCGCCCTCAGCGTTACGCCTCACTCCTGCAGACTAACGTCACACCATTCGCGGCCCCTTGAGGGCATAAAATGGCCGGTACCCACTAACCTCCAATCGCTACCAAGGAGTTGTAATCGAGTTTTTCTCTGGGGGAGATGGAGAGCCTGTCAAATTCTAAATTCCAACCGACCAATAACCGAGCCAACGCCCTAGCTTGCTCATCTAAACTGAGCAGTTCGTCAAGCGTGTCTTTCTGCCCAGTATACAAACGAACCTTACGATGATTCGAGGCAAACGATTGATCTGGATACGACATACGATACACCTCCAACTTCCACCGTAAGTTGTGCACCATATTTCGATAGTATTCCAGCTTAGTCGCTAAGGTAATTTTACGTAGATCTTTCAGATCAGAGAATACTTGGAAGTCAGTGCCAAAGATCATAACTGATTTACAGTTTGGGTCTGCGATAACGGTCGCCGTTCTCTGGTGGTCAATAAGAACCGCTAAATCGCCAAAAACCTCCCCTGGGGTTATATAGTTCACAACTTTACGGTCACTGTCGCCACTACCAACCACAACCGCTAGCTGCCCGCGTAACAGAAAATATAGCCATTGATCTTTCTGCCCCTGTTCTAGTAAAACCTCACCCGGTCGATATTCGATAATACGCGAATAGCTCATTAGCAGATCATACTGCCATTGGTCACGCTGCTTCACCGCTTTATAAAACGGTATGGAAGACAATAAAGTATCCAGCGAGTCTTGTCGGTACCGGTGCAAGGGGTGTACTTCCATGAGTAAAAACCTTTTCTGTGTATCACGCCGTAACAAAATGATTGTTCTAGAAAAATAGCCGTTTATCCGTGCCCTGGGTCTATTTAGGCGGCATTTTGCGTTTTTTTTACAAAACTGCAACATCTATCACGTCCTACTGCCCCAAGTACTTTAACAGCCATAGCTTTGAAATAAAGCCTAGCGCTATTGTAACGAACTCTTTTCTGACGCTGGCGCGCTAATCGTCACATTCCTGACACTTTACTCTACGCAGCTTAGCCTCTATCACGCTTAATTTCTCAATGGCGCTTGAGTTAGTCTCAAATTTGTGTAAAGTGGTACTTTAGTTCTAGCCAGAATAAAACCCCTAAGTTTGCGAATTTCTCGATAATAGTGGGCCTTGAGGAGAAACACTGATTTGTTATAAGGCCATCAACGAGGTAACTTCAGAGGTGCATATTCAGAGGGAGGCATAGCTGTATCCGATACTCTCCAAGCTATATGGAGCCACATTTACAACTCAACAATAACGTGGCAAGTATCAACCTAATTACGAGACTCTTATGTTCATATATAAAAATATTCATTCTATCGCCACAATAGTGTGTAGCTTTGCTCTGCTTCTTTGTCTTTCAGCGCAAGCAGATCCACTGTTAAATGGCCTATCTATCCATACTGAACTGGGCAAAGAGCGCTTTATTGCAGGTCTTTCTGTATCGAGCCTTTCTACCAATTCACGAGATATTCTCATCACCAATGAAGACAAGCGTATTCAAGTGCGTATTTTGGCCGATCGAATTTCGGCTAGAAGCTTCAAACGTATGTGGATTGAAGGTATGGCCATTAATGCCAGCTCTTCAGAGCTAACTGAAAACGCCCAAAACATGGCTGACTTCAGCAATATGTTGAAAGTCAAACTGGTTGCCGGTGATATATTCAGCGTAGACCGAAGTGGTGGTGAGGTTAATGTCGTGCTCAACGGTATTACACTTGGCACAATCCCCAGCACTAAGTTTTTCGACCTATTGCTTCGCACTTGGATCGGCCCAGTACCGCTATCTTCAGATTTCCGCGACGGTCTATTGATGGCTGGCAAAATTGACGACGCGCTATTGTCACGCTTCGATGCCACCTACCCAAGCGACGAGAGAATTGCAGCGATTCAAGGCAAAATTGACGCACAACCTAAAGCTCAACCCAAGGTCGATGGCTCAACTCCAGCTGTTGCCGTGGCGACACAAGTGGAAGCTCCCATACCTCCGCCAGCAGTCGTCGCTCCTGCAGTTGGTGTTATTGCGGCTCCAGGAAACAGCGCTCCAGCGATCCCCTCCCCGAATGAAGTAGAGCTTGCAGCGACTCAGGAAGAATCGCCGGCTATACAACCACCCACTCCCGCCCCCACACCTGTGCCGGTTCAACAAGCGTCTATACCTAAGCAAGCTCTTCTCGACGCAGATCTAATGGACGAAGAGGAAGATGACCTAGATTTCACAGCTGAAGGCCTATTGCAACAACAGCTCTATATTGCCAGCCTTAAAAAGTGGTCTTATAAATACCTTAGCTATCCACGTAGAGCGATGGATAGGGGCTGGGAAGGTAACGTCCGCTTAAGTATCACCATCAACCGAGATGGTGAGGTATTGGATGTCGTTATCACTGAGGAAGCTAAACACTCCACGCTAACGAAGGAAGCCGTGCGAGCTGCAAAACGCGCAAGCCCCTTCCCCCCAATACCTAATGAAATTGGCGGCGAGGAATTTGCTTTCACCCTACCGGTGGTTTTCAAATTCAAATAGGAATTATTCACACTACCCATAGCTCCCTATAAAATAGGGGGCTTGCGGTTTTTTTAGGTTATTGACTCAGACAAAGAGCCACACGTAAAAATATAAAACGTTAAAAACAATCGCTATTGCCGTGCTGCAAGCTTTTCTAGCCGCTCCAACACAACCCGCTGAATATCCGTAACGTCCAAGGTTGAAAGTTTAGGCAAATGGGAGAGGGTTAGCATGTGTAAATGCAAGCAGGGGGTCTCAGCATTTAACTCCCGCAGATCCCCTTTCACCAGCACGGGTAAAAATGGCTTATCTTCCGGGCGCTTTTGATTAATAAGCTTTAAGCCTACCTCCAAAGGAACTGACCTTCCCTGACGATTCCCATCTTTTAGGGGCAGTATCAAATTTAATCTTTTTGACCCCTCATCCATACTCGCAGGTACCACGAATAAGCCCGTGGGTCTAACCGCTTCCTCAATAATGCCATGCAGTGTATCGTGGTGAGCATAAGGATTGGGCAAGATAACCAATTTACGATTCTCTTCTTTTGGGAAGAAAATATTATAGTTGGTGTACAACTGCTCTACTGAGCCTGAGTAAACACAAAGCTGATTTTCAAAGCCCATAACAAAATCTTGGGCTTTTTTTCGCTTTTTGAAAATATCCAAATCCCAAACGAGATCTTTATTATCCATACAGCCCGGGCTCTATAACCTTGTAAATACAGTGGTCGATGTTATCACCGATCTAACGTAAGCTACTAGAAACACAGCATACTTTTGGGCACTGCTTGAGTTTAATTGCAGCAGTACCTAATGAGATAAACACAAGCGCTCAATACACACATGCCACCACTATCAAAAACACTGCTTCTTAGCGAACATCACAACATATGACTCAGTTTAGCAGCAGTTTCTATCAACTTGGAAGCAACTTCTATAGTTTAGTTTCCCCTCGGGCGCTTACCAATCCGAAGCTTGTTGCCGTCAATCCTAGTTGCACGCAGTTACTCAATCTTCCACCACACAATGCATGCAACGAAAAATTGTGGCTACAATTTAGCGGCCACAACTTATCCCCCTCGGCAAAACCATTGGCCATGGTTTACGCTGGACATCAATTTGGGGGGTATTCAGCGCAATTGGGAGACGGGCGCGGCGTATTATTAGGCGAACTCCAGAGCCGCGACGGCCCGAGGGATATACATCTAAAGGGCGCAGGTAAAACGCCGTATTCTCGATTCGGAGATGGCTATGCAGTCATGCGCTCGAGCATACGTGAATATTTGGCCAGTATTGCAATGGAAAGCCTCAATATACCGTCCAGTGCTGCTTTATGCCTGTATCGTGGAGACAATCCAGTCAGGCGTGAAACCATTGAACCCGCCGCGATTCTTACCCGTGTTGCTCGCACGCACATTCGCTTTGGGCATTTTGAATATTTTCACTACAGTGGTAAGCATCAGCAACTAAAGCAGCTAGCCGATTACGTTATTGGTTTATTCTTGGCCGATAAAGTTGACACTAAAGAGCGCTATTACGCTTTACTAGCAATGGCCACGCAACAAACAGCACAAACCATTGCCTTGTGGCAGGCCGAAGGGTTTGCACACGGCGTTATGAATACCGACAATATGAGTATAATCGGCGAAACCTTAGACTATGGCCCCTTCGGTTTTATGGAAGCCTACCACCCCGGTTTCATCTGTAATCATTCAGACCAGCACGGCCGCTACGCCTTTGATCAACAACCGTCTATTGGCCTATGGAATTTAAACGCACTCGCTTTTGCGCTTTCGTCACTCATTCCTCAGGCCGAAGCACGCAATATTTTAGCCAGCTATCAACCTTGCTTACACCGAGCTTACCACCAACGCTTATCTGAAAAACTTGGAATAGAGTCCAACGGTCCTTTCGACGAAGAGCACCGGCAAAAACTATTTGATTTAATGGAAAAAACAAAAATAGATTACAGCCTGTTTTTCCGACACTTGAGCCGTTTATCCGACCCCCTCTGGATAGACAACATTCTCAACTTAAGCACCCAAAATTCATGGCGTGGAGACTGGGAGGCTTGGCTGGTTAATCATCGAAAGAAACTTCAGAACCAAGAAAGCACACTTGAACAAACCCAGTCTCGTATGCTCGCAGCAAACCCAAAATTCATACTCCGCAATTATTTAGCACAGCAAGCCATAGACGCTGCCCACACCGGTGATTACCACGAAATAGAAAAGTTACAACAGGTACTGTTAAAGCCTTATGAAGAACACCCAGAGCACGAGAATTTAGCGAGCGCTCCTCCTCCATGGGCCAGCAAAATAGTCGTGAGTTGCTCGTCTTAAATAAAGAAGTAGAACTGAAATAAATTCCGTCTGCCAACACAAGCTAAATATGGCATCACGTAAACATAGTGAGTGAGGGAATGCAGAGAAAGAGTTCAATACTTAGACTGCAACCAAAAGGAACATTAGATATACCGTTTACTAGGCCACTGAGGCACAATTTACCAAAGCTCACTGTAATACTTGTTTCCTCAATTGCGGCCTATGGCTCACGACTAGCATGCCCCAATTTGGGTATACGCTATTCAACCTAAGTTCAATTTAGCCTAGGGTATATGAATTTCCCAATTGCGTAAAAATTCTAGAAATTATATGCGCCACTCGCATTTCGGGCCAAGCTCGACAAACCAGCTGCAACGGTGCCCCACAGCGTGGAGCTTGCAGTTATTTGCCTTACGCCCTACGCCCCTACCCTACGACCCTACCCTCCGACCCCACCAGCAATTAAAATCATACGCCGAGTACAACGTGCTAAATTTAATAATACGTAAACAGTGTACGGCCGACGGGCGGTTACCACCATTCGCTATCATAAGGCGACATCATGAATACAAATTATTCCCAACAACAAGAAAGGCTGGAGGCATTGGTAGCTGAACAGCTAAACCGTGACCATATCGACGTGCCACTGTTGCCCGAAGTCGCCGGCAAAGTTGTACGCCTAACTCAAGACCCAAGTTCAGATGCCGCAGAATTATCCAAGTTAATTCAAAGTGATCAAACCCTTGCTGGCCATGTTATGCGCGTGGCAAATTCGGCGCTGTATAGCCCCAATAGTAGCCTTATGTCTCTGCAACAGGCTATCGCCCGACTGGGAATGAAACTCATTTCTGAAATCGCTTTGGCCGCCTCGATCAACTCTACGCTTTTCAATACTCCGGGATTTGAGCAGCATATACACAATGAAATTCGCTGCTCACTTATCTCCGGACTATGGGCAAAAGAAATTGCCCGCGCGTGTAGACGAAATGTCGAAGCCGCCTTTATCACCGGACTGCTACACGATATTGGCCGGCCCGTAGCCGTTCAAGCAGCCCTGAAAGCGGCAGCAGAACTGAACATACAGCCTAGTAACTCCACGGTCTTGGCATTGGAAGAGAAGTTTCAACGACCAATTGGTGTATGCGTAGTACAGCAGTGGGAAATGCCCTCTATCGTCATCAATGTGGTACGTCATTTTGACAACTATCACCGTGCGGGACGCGACCAGAACCAAACCATGATTGCCGTCGCAGGCGCTGAATTTGCGAATTATTTTATGGATGAACAAGAAGGCCAACACGCCATGAGCCGAGAGCAATTAGTAGAGAGTACCGTCCTAGCGGAACTCAATCTTTACCAAGATGAAGTGCTTGAGCTACTGAAAAAAGAAGACTTAGTAAAATCCGCGATGGAGGCCATGATTGCGTGAATAGCCAAACATTTGACATGCTAATTATTGGCAGCGGCCCGGCAGGCCAAAAGGCGGCCGTACAAGCAGCTCGCTCCGGCGCGACCGTTGCCATTATCGAAAAAACACGAGAACTGGGTGGCTCTTGCGTGCACCGCGGTACAATTCCCTCTAAAACACTGCGAGAAAATGCCCTGCGCGTTCGAAATATGCGGTTAAACGCGGAATTGGCAAGTTTTGAGTTACCCGAAGACATTGAACTCGCCACGCTCATTGACCGCTTAAGTGAAGTTTTAGAAGCCCACGATATCTACATGAGAAGGCAGCTCAATCGCTACAATGTTACGTTAATCCATGGCCGTGCGCGCTTTATATCCTCCACAGCACTCGAAATTACCTCAGTGAAGGGTGACAGAGAGATTCTAAATAGCCGTAATATTGTCATTGCAACCGGTTCACACCCGAGACATCCAGAAAATATTCCTATCGACCATGAATATTTGTTCGACAGTGATTCTATTCTTTCTATGCTCTATCTGCCTAAAAGCTTAATTGTCCTTGGCGGTGGCGTTATTGCTAGTGAATACGCCTCAATCTTCCAGGCTCTGGGCGTGCAGGTAACCATGATCGATAAATATCCCCGGCCACTTGGCTTTCTCGACGATGATTTAACCCAAACCTTTATTGAGGGCTTCCAAAGCATGGGCGGTAAGTGGATAGGAAACACCACTGTCTCTAGTGCGGTTTGGAACGGCTTCGATGCCGTAGAAGTTAAAACAATGGAGGGAGAAACCTTTAAGGGCGAAAAACTGCTATGCGCTGCGGGCCGCGCGGCTAACGTAAAAGAGTTACAAATTTCCAATGCGGGTCTAAACCTGAACGAAGCGGGTTTAATTGGCGTTGACGACAACTTACAGACAGACGTCCCTTCCATTTACGCCGCTGGTGATGTCATTGGCCCACCTTCACTCGCCTCAGCCTCCATGGAGCAAGGCCGAAGAGCGGCTTGCAATGCTCTCGAGATCGAGGCAGGCACAACGCATAACATTATTCCAGTGGGAATTTATTCAATTCCAGAGCTATCGTCTGTAGGTGAAAGTGAGACGCAGGCTAGAAAGAAATTTGGAAATATACTGGTAGGAATAGTAAGGTTTGACGAAATTGCCCGCGGGCAAATCTCTGGCATCCAAGAAGGTATGCTTAAAATTGTATGCGACGCTCTAGGGAAAAAGGTACTGGGCGTTATGATCGTCGGTGAGGGGGCGACCGAGCTTATTCATATTGGGCAAATGGCTCTCATGGCCAACGCTGATGTGGATATTTTCGTGGAAAGTATTTTTAATTTCCCAACCTTGGCAGAGGCCTATCGGGACGCTGCGCTAGAAATTATTCACCAGAGAGAAAAGCTCTGTCGACCTAAGCCATCCGCGTAATACCTCACCCAGAGCCGCGTTAATCCGTAGGCCCCGACAATTGATTCAACGAGAATTGTGTTTTAACCAAGCTCCGGCCGGAGCTGAGTAATACCCCCAGCCAACGTGTTTCATCAAAGCTCTCTAATGCTATTTTAACTGTCATAGTGAGAGGGATAGATAGCAACATCCCTACAGGGCCCAGTACCCACCCCCAAAATACCAACGATAGAAATACCACTAACGTCGATAAGTCTAAACCACGCCCCATTATGCGTGGTTCAATAATATTACCGACACCGAAATTAACACTTAAAAATCCCACAGCAACCAACACCGCATCAGCGGCTGTTAACTGTATAAGCGCCAGCAATACCGCAGGAATTGCGGCAATAATAGAGCCCAAGGTGGGCACAAAATTGAGAAGAAATGCCAACAAACCCCACAACACAAAATATTCTACTTCCAAAAACCACAGCCAAGACAGTATCAACACCCCTGTTAATAGACTCATCAAGGCTTTAATAGCCATATAACGATTAACACCGGTGGTGAACTGGCTGATAGCTTTAATTGTTTTGTCAGAATTCTTCGAGGTACTCTTCAGCTTCTCCGAAAAACCGACTTCTTCGGCAAGAATAAAGATGACCGTTAGCAATATCATCAAACCATTGGTCATAATATTGCCTAACGACGCCAAGGTATTACCAGCCACAGAAAGCGCCGCAGCAGGGTTAAAACTGGAGCGAATGAGCTCGCCATCAATGGAGATACCCAATGTTTCAAGCTTATAAAACAACCCGGATGTAATTTCGTTCAGCCGTAATTGGTATTGGGGAAGGTCTTCCCTGAAATCCACAATCGCCGCCCCAACCACCACGCCAATCACAGTACCGCACACGGCAATATTGGCAACCACAACGAGCATGGCCAACCAGCCCGGAAAGCCCTTTGCTTTTAACCACAACAAAGGCGGCGTACAAATAACCGCAATAAAAAGCGAGAGTAAGAACGGTACCAAGAGGCTTTCTGCCGCACGCATTCCGGCAACCACAACAACAAACGACGCCATGGCGATCATAAATCGAGTAATAGGTGTTCTCAGTTCCATCAACTATCCCCCCCAAAAAACGTCAACGAGTATTATTGCTTTGCCGGGTGTCGCCCAGTGTAATTTTTCGAGATATACGAGCGAATCGCCTCGACATCCGCAATATGGTCACCCGTGGTTTCCCAGCAGGGTCCTATATGCATACACTTCGACGGGTAATCCCACGCTACCACACATACTGGCACTTCGGCCCGTTCAGCGATACGCAAAAACCCGGTTTTCCACTTATCCACTTTCGAACGAGTTCCTTCTGGCGTAATGACCACCCAAACTTTTTCATGATCTCGGTACCAACCAGCAATTTGGTCTACGATATCCTCTGCTGCGCCGCGATCAATAGGGATGCCGCCCAAACGCATAAACAATGCCCCAAAGGGCCAAATGAAAGCCTCTTTTTTCATCAGGTAGGATACGCGCACACCCAGCGCCATAATTAAACACATGGCCAGAACAAAGTCCCAATTGGAGGTATGGGGCGCCGCCGCCAATACCAGCTTTTGCTGCTCGGGGAACTCCCCCTCCAGCTTCCAGCCTAGCATGCGCAGCAAGCCGCGTCCTAACCATCGCCTGAATGGCCCTCCTGCCCTCGGCATTGCCTTCGGAGTAGCTGGCAATAAATCATCGTGAGCGCTTCGCTCTTGTTCTGACATAACACACTCTTCATTGAATCTTGAAGACGCTATCTTCGCATCTTACCCTTCACTAAAAACACATAGACGTCGCGTTCACGGCATCTAGGTAACCTCTAATGTTCTCGCGTAGCGCGAAATTCCACCTCTGGATAGCGCTCTTGGGTTAACGATAGGTTCACACGCGTGGGAGCAAGATATGTGAGGTGACCACCACCGTCAATACTGAGATTGTCTCCACATTTGCGTTTGAACTCGTCAAACTTTTTATCATCTTCACAATCAACCCAACGTGCAGTGTTAACATTTACTGGCTCATAGATCGCGTCAACTTTGTACTCATCTTTTAAACGATACGCGACAACCTCAAACTGCAAAACACCCACCGCCCCCACCACAATATCGTTATTATTGAGCGGGAAGAAAACTTGTGTTGACCCCTCTTCAGACAATTGCTGCAAGCCTTTCTGCAACTGTTTGGTTTTCAACGGGTCTTTCAAACGTATACGCCGAAACAACTCTGGCGCAAAATGCGGTATACCACTAAACTTTAGTGGCTCACCACTCGTAAAGGTGTCACCAATTTGAATGGTGCCATGATTGTGTAAACCAATAATATCACCGGCAATCGCTTCCTCAACTTGGCTACGATCGCCCGCTAGAAACGTTACGGCATCGGCAATTTTTACATCCTTGCCTAGGCGCACATGCTTCATTTTCATGCCCTTGGTGTATTTGCCCGAGCAAACCCTCATAAACGCAATACGATCGCGATGTTTTGGGTCCATATTGGCCTGTATCTTAAAGATAAAGCCGCTAAACAGCTCCTCTTGCGGTTCAACTGTGCGCGATGCGGTAACCCTATTTTGAGGTTTTGGAGCCCACTCTACAAAACTCCCCAATAGTTCTCGCACGCCAAAATTTCCCAGCGCCGTACCAAAAAAAACCGGTGTAAGTCGCCCCGCCAAATATTCCTGTAGATCAAATTCATGGGTTGCCCCCCGAACCAACTCAATTTCTTCGCGAATATCCTCAGCATAGGGGCCAAACAAGTCATCAGCTTCGGCGCTATTCAAACCTTTTATCTGCCTGTCCTCGGGAATGGCATGTCCACGACCACTTTGGTAAAGGTGAATGGTATCGGTATACAAGTTATAAACCCCTTTAAACTCTTTACCCATACCAATAGGCCAGTTTATCGGCGCCGCGGCAATTTTAAGCACATCTTCAACTTCGTCCATCACTTCAATGGGGTCGCGAATATCGCGATCCATTTTATTAATGAACGACAAAATTGGCGTATCGCGTAGGCGGCACACCTCCATCAGCTTAATGGTACGGTCTTCTACACCCTTGGCTCCATCAATCACCATAAGCACAGAGTCTACTGCCGTTAGGGTACGATACGTATCTTCAGAAAAGTCCTCGTGCCCGGGTGTATCCAGCAGGTTAACCACTCGCCCGTCATAGGGAAACTGCATAACCGAAGATGTGACAGAAATACCACGCTCCTGCTCCATACTCATCCAGTCAGATTTTGCGTGAGGGCCTTTTTTCCCTTTCACCGAACCCGCTAACTGTATGGCATTCCCAAACAATAATAACTTTTCTGTGATAGTTGTTTTACCGGCATCTGGGTGAGAAATAATAGCAAAAGTGCGGCGGATATCGATGTCTTGGGAAAGGCTCATAAGATCTTAACAACTGGTTGTATTACGGAGGAAGCGATTATGCCCTAACACTTACTTGGGTGTAAGCGGAACCCGCCATAACTGTTGGAGTGAGCCCCGCAAGCAGCAATCTCTTCGCGCGAAGAACTAAACCTAAAGGCGAAGACGGCGTATTACCTATTGTGGCGCAAAAAGCTTCGTCGAAATCATTTACAGAATCATAACCACGTCACGAAGAGACTACAACAACTGCTTGATTTTCATAGAAATTTTTTATCGGCATATTAATTGCTAAGACGGCCTGTAAATAGCGAAAAGCTATAAACCTATACTTTTTACCCACATGCATTATGGAGCCACTATGTACCGGAAAACCATAAGGGGACTGATCGCTGCCCTAGCAACTACCCTCAGCCTTCAGGCTGCAGCCCTCCCGCTGAGCGAATACAACTTAATTCTGATTGAAGATTACAACTTTTCCGGCGGCGACGTTGAAGGAAAGTCCTTTATTGGCGGAAACTTAAACGCCCAAGGACGTGCTGTCGATTTAGCCATCAAAGAGCCCACCCTTACTCTCAGCGATACGGTTAAAGTTGTGGGCGATATAAACGCAGTTAACCTTAATGTGCAACACGGTAACGTTGTATACGGCGGCTCCGCCAATGTCGACAATATTAATTTCAACGGCGCCGGACAAGCCATCCACGATACCAGCCTCAGTATTGATACTATGGCCGCCGAACTCATTGAAGCGTCTCAAAACTATGCCTCGATGGCGGTCAATGGTATTTTTTCAAGCGTCACATCATCCCTAGATTACAACGAAAATGGCAGCCTTGCCGTATTCGATGTTAGCGCTGCAGATATCTTCGCTCAAAACACCAGCCTGCGCTTAAATTCTAATGCCGCTGAGACTGTGATTATCAATGTCTCAGGGACTGACATATCGGTGGCCGGTGGCGTTAATTTGGTTGACGGCTTCCGCCACGACAATATCGGAGCCAGTAACATTCTCTGGAATTTTTACGAAGCCACCACCATAGACTTCAATAATTTAGCGATGTTTGGATCGGTGCTAGCCCCTACTGCCAATATTACCGGCGGAGCGGTTTTTGATGGTGCCGTAGCCGCAAATTCCTATACTGGAGCACGGGAATTCCATCGTTTTCTCTTTGAGCCTCCGGTAACTGACGTACCCGAGCCGAGCACCTTCTTGTTACTCCTCTCAGGGCTAGGCCTTCTGGCTACTAGGCGAGCGGTAATACGCCAACAACACTAAACCAAGCAAGCACAAAAAAAGGCCTTATTGAAGGCCTTTTTTTGTGCTGATACCAATCCAAAACACTAGCCAATACGCAAAGACTTGCCATAGATGTGCGCATCTTCCCGTCCATTTTTGCACGGGTAGTACCCTGGCCTCACGCCGAGGCAATTGAAACCCGATTTATCATACATGCGAATAGCCTTGTCATTAGACGCACGTACCTCCAAAAACAGCTCAGCCGCAAAATCCTCAAGAATTTCAGCCATAATATCGAGCATTGTCCGAGCAACACCGCAGCCCTGCCACTCTGGATCAACAGAAATAATTAAAAGTTCGGCATCCCCTGAGGCAATTGAAAACACTGCCTGCGCCACCCAACCACCTTCCACCTTTACCCCCACACAAACATGGCTACTAGCAACAGAATCCAAAAAATTTCGTTTTGTCCACGGGTAGGGATTTGCTCGCTGCTCGAGGGCAAGAATGCTGTCAACCTCCGCCCCATCAAAATTCATCAATTGACAGCTTGTCCTATCTTCAAGGGTAAAATCTCGACAAATATCGGTTTTTATTTCCAAACTCAAGTAACCTTTTTATAAAGTATTTTCTGCAACGCTTCCATTCCATTCTGGGGCAGGTCACTCGTACTGTACTGGCCCTACGAAGCCATTTGCCAGTAGGCAAGCCCAAACATCCGCCTTAAGTGAAGGCTTACGCAATATATCCGCTAAACTGGGTAATACCACGGCCTCCGCTAAAAAGGCATCAACAGGTATTTTTTTCAGCCGGTGTGCTAGGTATTCAGCCTCATCAGCCTCGCCAGCCGTCAAGGCAAAAAAGCTATCGGCACCAAACAGCAAAATAGTCGCCACAGGCTGTGAAAGTAGCTTGCCGTCCAAGAATGAACCCACCATTTCACGCGCTGCCGGCCATCCTTGCGGCTTACCCGGAAGCTCGACCATTGGCCAACTAAGCAAATCGGACACGCTCAACCGTCCGACCTGAACCCCACAAGCCCTCATCAGATTGATCAGTAAAGATTCCGTCGGTAAGGCTGCACCAGGCTCATGAGAGTCGATCACCAGTATAGACTCACTGGCACGCCATACCGCTAAAGAAAAACGTGCAAGCGGTTCGACGGCAGGAATGCCTTTCGGTTCCCTTTCGTTTGCATTAGCGCTTGAGCCGAGCAAACGAGGCTCTCCCCCCCGGTTCGGTTTATCCTCTTCACTATCGAGGAAGAATGCACGACTGCTTGGCGCAGAGGCCTCAACATCAGAGACATCGCTCTCAGACACTGAGGAAGTCACATCCGCTAGGTCTCTAGACTCATTAACCAATTCAGCCAGACTTGTGCGTGCCAATACGGCGCTCACGTCGTTATCACCGAGCACAACAGGCGGCTGATTGGCGGCTTGGGTCGGCAGAGGGCAGAGCTCAGGCTCGCGAGCACCGGGTAGGATAAGACGGGGGACGAAGGCATCAATCCCCATCGCCTCAAGATATTGCATTCGTTGACGCTCGTTCATCGGCGCAGTTTAACCTCTCAACTGCGCTACAACCACAACGGCGTCATCCTTTTTATACACCATCCCGCTGTGGATGGGAGCGTTTAGCGCGCGAGTCAAGCAGGTTAAGGGCCTGAAGGTAAGCCTTCACTGACGCGACGACAATATCGGTATCAGAACCAATACCGTTGACGATATAACCCTCTCGCTCCAAGCGAACAGTGACCTCGCCCTGAGAGTCAGTACCTTGCGTAATGGCATTAACGGAATATAGCAGCAAGTCAGCTTTGCTTTTTACCACGCTTTCAATGGCTTTGTATGCCGCATCCACCGGCCCACTGCCCTTGGCATTCGCCACACAGTCTGCGCCTTTAACTCGAAGCGTAAGGCTAGCCTCGGGCTTTTCTCCTGTTTTAGAGCACACCTCCATATCAACCAGTAGAAAGGTCTCTTCCATATTTTCACTGCCCTTAGCGGACACCAGCGCATGGAGGTCTTCATCGAAGATTTCATGCTTTTTGTCAGCCAAGTCTTTAAAGCGCACAAACGCTTGCGTAAGCTCATCCTGAGTATCGAAAGCAATACCCAGCGCTTCAAATCGCGCTTTTACAGCCGCACGACCGGAATGCTTACCGAGAACAATTTTGTTGGTATTCCAACCCACATCCTCCGCACGCATAATTTCATAGGTTTCGCGATGTTTAAGAACACCATCTTGGTGAATACCGGATTCATGTGCGAAGGCATTGGCCCCCACAATAGCTTTATTGGGCTGCACAGGAAAACCGGTAATCGACGACACCAATCGCGATGTCGGTACAATGTGTTCGGTGACAATTCCAGTCTCCACCGGAAATATATCTTTACGGGTACGCACCGCCATAACCACTTCTTCTAGCGACGCATTGCCAGCACGCTCCCCAAGACCGTTGATGGTACATTCTATTTGACGCACACCGTTCATTACGGCGGCAAGCGAGTTAGCAACCGCTAAGCCTAGGTCGTTGTGGCAGTGGGTGGAAAAAACAGCTTGATCAGCGTTGGTGACGCTCTCAATCAGCCGCTTAAACATCACGCCATACTCACCCGGCTCACCATAACCTACGGTATCAGGCACGTTAATGGTTGTCGCTCCAGCAGCAATGACGGCTTCGGTGATACGACACATAAAGTCAAACTCTGAGCGACTGCCATCTTCCAAAGAAAACTCTACATTATCCGTATAATTTCTTGCGCGCTTAACAGCATGAACTGCCTGCTCAAGAACTCTTTCCGGCGGCATTTTCAGCTTGTATTTCATGTGAATGGGCGAGGTGGCAATAAAGGTGTGAATTCGTGAAGAGTTTGCGCCCTTGAGAGCCTCTGCAGCACGATCAATATCGCCATTCATCGCACGCGCCAAGCTACAGACAGTTGAATCTTTCACTGCGTTTGCAACTGCCCTCACCGCCTCAAAATCCCCTAGACTGGCAATGGCAAACCCTGCCTCAATCACATCCACGTGCATCTTTTCCAACATTTTGGCGATGCGAACTTTCTCTTCTCGGGTCATTGACGCGCCGGGGCTTTGCTCACCATCACGCAACGTCGTATCAAATATAACCAGTTTATCTTTACTCATAACACTCTCCTGCTACCAACCGGGATCTCCAATTGGCAATTACCACCCCTGCAGGTGGTAAACCTGTGGGGGTAACGATCAACACCAAATAAAATAGCCCTCAAATATGTCACAAATGCTGAGACGGTTTATCTCAGATAGGCAGCAAGCCGCAACAACAAGCCTCTCAACAACTAAGCCCGCTGCGTGCACACTGAGATGTGGTGATGCCCATGACCGGAAATATTCACGCCCGAAAACTTTCTATTGGCTGAAACCACAACAATGCTAACGGCGGGAAAACCCCAGCATGCGCTGCAGAGGAATCATTGCTTGTTGGGCCAAGGCTGGAGCCACCTGAACCTCACAATCAGCAGAAGCGGCTTGAGGATTCTCAATTAAAGCGGCCAAATTTTCCAATTCATTCATCGCCATCCAAGGGCAGCTCGCACAGCTGCGACATGTTGCGCCGCTACCACCGGTGGGCGCGATTAACAATTGCTTAGTTGGACAAGCTTGCTGCATTTTGTAAAAAATGCCCTGATCAGTCGCCACAATGAAGGCAGGGTTATCCAACACTCGCGTCGCTTCTATGAGCTGACTGGTGGAGCCAACAGCATCAGCCAAGGCTACCACCGCCTGAGGTGACTCCGGGTGCACCAACACCGCAGCCTCAGGATAGGCCTTCTTTAAATCCAAAATACCACGCGCCTTGAACTCTTCGTGCACGATACAACTGCCATTCCACAGCAACATATCGGCACCCGTCTTTTCCGCAACATAGGCCCCTAAATATTTATCTGGCCCCCAGAGGATTTTTTCTCCCTGGCGATCCAAATGGTCTATAACATCCACCGCAATGCTTGAGGTAACCACCCAATCGGCTCGCGCCTTAACCGCAGCTGAAGTATTCGCGTATACCACCACCGTTCTGTCGGGGTGCTGATCGCAAAAAGCAGAAAAGGCCTCAATCGGACACCCAATATCCAAAGAACAGGTGGCCTCTAGGGTCGGCATATAGACCTGCTTTTCTGGGGAGAGGATTTTAGCCGTCTCACCCATAAATTTAACCCCTGCAACAATTAGCGTACCCGCTTGGTGGTTTGCGCCAAAACGGGCCATTTCAAGAGAGTCCGCCACACATCCACCCGTCGCCTCGGCAAGCGCCTGAATCTCTGGGGAAGTATAATAGTGAGCTACCAATACGGCGTTGTGTTTTTCGAGCCCTAGGGCAATGCGCTCACGCAGCTGGTCGCTGTTCGCCGGCGTCTGATGGGGTATCGCTAAAGCTTGATCCAAGTAGGATTTAACAAGATCTTCTGGAGAGGTGTTGTACTGAGTAGAATTAGACATGCTTGGACAGTATCTGGTATTTAAGTGTCTCGGGCAATCGGCCGTTTAATCCCTGAGGCTACGCCTTTCAAACAATTAAATCCAGCCAACAGAAACGAAAAAGGGGGCATGAATGCCCCCTTTCGGATATGGTGGGTCGTACTGGATTCGAACCAGTGACCAATTGGTTAAAAGCCAACTGCTCTACCAAC
>Ga0065722_104381_pt1 | contig 18764 bp, 13 predicted proteins | sample BansetMetagenome_FD_59109 | JGI IMG/M metagenome (GOLD analysis project Ga0065722, IMG submission 59109) | Bankia setacea gill microbial communities from Puget Sound, Washington, USA - Caecum Enriched | ecosystem: Host-associated > Mollusca > Digestive system > Ceca | place: United States... | reverse complement strand
ACCGTTTCCGCCGCATCGAATGGAAAAGCATCGGCGCCGTCCGTCACCCCATCGTTGTCATCATCGGGGTCATTGGCATCAGCCAAGCCATCGTTATCGAAATCTGGCGCTGGGGTCTCTTGGAGATTGTTTCCTGGCGCGGGCTCAGCGCCGCCACCTCCACCACAGGAAGAAAGGGCTATAATAAACAGAGAACGTAGATCTAAACATGGGTATACCTGTTAGCGCACTATTGATGTTATTCTCAAAACGGGTAACACAAGACAGTACAAGCTTGTGCAGAACAATGCGATATACTGCGCCACGAGCAACGCTTGACCTAAGACAACCCGTTGCCAAAAGCCTCAATGTTAGCCATAAAAAAAGGCGGCCGAAGCCGCCTAACGGGTGCAAAGTCTTTTCAGTGAAGCCGCACTAATGCGTGCCCACTAGTTGTTAATGTTTCCAAGTGGCCACACCAACAGCAGGGTTCGCCGCCAATCCAATCTCCCGAGCATGTTCTTCAAAAGCTTTGTTCTTCCAGAAGAACGCCCCCGGCATGGAGGTTGGAACAACTAATACATAAAATAACGCACGCCCAATCAACGCTACAAGTACCATACTGGCGCTAAGCAAAGTCCAAGCGATTAGGGTCAGTGCCCCGCCTCCGGCTAATAGTGCTACTGCAATTAAGCTACAAGCATTCGCTAGCAGTAGCGTGTTACGCAGCAGGTAGCTCTTTCCGAAGGTGGTCGATTGAATATAATGGGAGACTGCGCCTTCATGCTGCGCCGTATTATAGGACTTAGCCTGCGCATACAAGCCCCAGCCTTCAAGAAGTATGCCCAACAACATAATGGGCACAAGGGTAACCAATAACACGACAAGGTCACCGTTGGTGATTGCATGATAGGGTACAAACAGCAACCCAAACACCAAGCCCCCCATCGCTAACGCACTTCCACAAAACGTTGTGGCGGTTTGCCAATGATCCCAAAACGGACGCGCTTTTATGCGGTAGCATCTGTACATGTAATACAACCCCACCACGCTACCCAGCACAGCGAGTAGGCCAGTAATCAACGCGGGAATACGGGTATAGACGACCAATCCGTTTCCAAATATTTGCTGAAACACGCTGTTGGCGGGCAGCATAAATATCATGTGTAGAGCAGCAAAGCCCATAAATACCGCCACACCAAAACCTTCTCTGCTTACCGGAGAGTGCCGTAAATTATTAAAACCTCTGTAAAAACGTAAGGGTTTACCTAGGTGTGTAGTAGATAAAAACAGACCCAAACCTGCCAAACCAAAGGCAACGGCCACCAACGGGACATAAAGGGGGCTATTCATGGCGGTAACCAACGCAGGTAAACCCAGAAGCGCCCCAAGAAAGGCGATCGTGAATAGTCCTATTGCCGCCTGAGTCACCAAGGTAAAAATAACGAGTGGGTTTTCTCTCGACGATAAGCGACTCAAATTCCAATATTTCGCTACTCCATCCTTCTGATCAACTACCGGCTTGTATTGTCCATCGTCATTACTCTTATGATATTTAACCGGTATGGAGTCTGTGCGTGTTACTTCACGCGGCATCGTTTTAATTTGTTGAAAGCGAATATTCGGGTTAGTAATAGAAGGGTCGGGAAAGCCCGGAATTTGTGTCTCAATTTGCTCTCGGTTTTGAGGTGTATTTTCTACAACCCCGAAATTCAGTGCATTGCCAATACAAGCACTAACACACGCAGGCTTTAACCCCACCTCCAAACGGTCCACGCACATATTGCATTTTTCAACTTGCCCATTCACGGGGTCAAGTTGCGGAGCATTGTAAGGGCAAACCCAGGTACAATATCCACAGCCAAAGCAAATGTCCGGGTCTTGGATTACCGCACCGTACTCCGGGTGCTTGGTATAAGCCCTCGTGGGACAGCCCTTTAGGCACACGGGGTCGTCACAGTGGTTACAAGCCATGGAGATATTCATGCGAGTAAAGTTGGGGAAAGTGCCTCCCTCTACATACCCTACTGATCGATAACTTAAATGCGGAGGGAGGTCATTTTTCTCGCTACACGCAGCTTCACAGGCGTGGCAGCCAATACAATTGTCGGCGGTAAAATGAAAAGCATGTTGCTTAGTACGATTTGGATTGGGGCCGATGTCATTATCGCCGTTAATGCGCAAGCTCACACCGTTGTCGTCAACCGGTGTTAACTTAATTTCCTTCCCATAGCGATTCGCTTCAGCTGTTTCTGGGTCAAACAGTTTTGCATATTCGGGTTCGTCATCTCTTACGGTAAACACATTTAGCTCCTGTTAAAATGCACGCATTTCTGCATTCAGTCGGGCGGCTTCTTTTTGATCTACGTGCTCAATACGCACTGCAGACTGTTTGAAGGCGGGTTGCCGCGAATGGGGGTCAAGCAAGCCTAATGACAACCTGTTAACACAGTCGTGATAGTGCATGGGAATAAATACCATGTTACGAGCTACCCGTTGAGTCGTTTGCACCAGCACAATAGCGTCGCCTCGGCGTGACACGAGACGCACATAGCTCATATGTTTAACCTCCAAGTCTGCAGCCGCATCGGGGTTCATTTCCATATAGGGCGTTGGGCTGAATTTATTGCAGTTACCAACTTTTCCGGTTTTGGTTCGAGTATGAAAATGTTCTACAACGCGACCGCTGTTCAACCAAAAAGGGAAATCATCACACGGGCGTTCGTTATTTTCGATATAGGGCATATCCATTAGCTTGGCCTTGCCGTCAGTGTGCTGAAATACACCGTTGGTATAGAGTCGAGGAGCTCCCTCTACCTGCCCCTCTCTAAATGGCCATTGTATGCCACGCTTTTTTTCGATAAGCGAATAATCCATACCAGAAATATCTAGCATTCTGTGTTCACCTTTGGAAAGCTGCTTCATTTCTTCAAATGCACCTTCCGTATTCACCGGGAAAACCATTTTGCGCCCCTGTTCCCAGCGCTTGGCCAGTTGTGTGAAAATCCAAAAATCGGGTTTACTGTTGCCGACCGGCGGAGTAACTGGGCGAGTAATATTCACCCGGCGCTCGGTGTTGGTAAAACAACCTTCTTTCTCTGCCCATAATGCAGCGGGCAAATACACGTTTGCGTATTGCGTAGTTTCTACATCCTCATAGCAATCTTGCACAACACAAAACTCAAGTTTTTGGAAGGTTTTTCGCATACGTGCTGAATTTGGCATAGACGTCATGGGGTTAGTTGCTACCAGCCACAGCGCTTTAATCTGACCTGTTTCAATAGCAGGAAATATATCAGTTTCCACAAGCCCACGTTTTTTTGGGAAAAATTCTGGGTCTACTCCCCAAAATTTTCCAACCTCCTCCCTATGCTCTGGCTTTTCTAACGCTCGGTAACCGGGCAAGCCAGAACAAGACGACCACTCTCGTGTTCCCATTGCATTATTTTGCCCGGTAATAGACAAACTGGTGCCACCAGGTTTACCAATATTGCCAGTAATAAGGTTTAGATTATTGATGGCACAAACCCCATCAGAGCCATGTGTACTTTGATTAATACCCATGGTCCAAATGGACATGGCAGCCCCTGCATTGGCGTAAAGTCGAGCAACGTTGCGTATGGTATCTTCGTCTATCCCACAAATTTTCGAGGCACTAACGGGGTCGTAGCCTTTAACAACTTCGTGAAATTTTTCATAATTGCTGCAGCTACGCTCAATGTACGCCCGATCCTCTAAACCCTCTGTTAGAATCACGTGCGCCAAGCTATTCAGCAATACTAGATCGGTACCCGGTGTAATAGGTAAGTGCATGTCAGCAAATTGCGAAAACATGGTGACTCTAGGGTCAACGACTATCACCGGAAATTTTCGCTTTTCCAGCGCCTCTTTAAGCCGCCAATAAATAATAGGGTGTTGTTCGGGTAAATTTGAGCCAAACGCTAACAAACATTCGGTGTGCTCAAAGTCACCATAGCAACCCGGTGGGCCATCGGAACCGAAGGAACGCTTGTATCCAGACACGGCCGAGGCCATACACAAGGTTGTATTACCATCGTAGTTGTTGGTTCCAATTACACCACGTACGAGTTTACCTAAGGTATAAAACTCCTCGGTCATAATTTGGCCGGTCGATACTACTGCAACCGAATCACGTCCATATTTTTCTTGAATTCGTTTAAATTCTTGTGCAGTTTTATCTAACGCACTGTCCCAGCTGGTTTTCTGCCAGCTATCGAAGGCTTTATCTCGCACCTTAGGTTCTGTACCACGCCCCACTGAATCAAAGATCTGTGCTTCGGTTAACCCTTTGATGCACAGCTTCCCTCGATTTACGTCAGCACCACCCACACCGCGAGTGGTTACAGGAACGCCGTCTTTATTCATGCCTATCTCAATGGAGCAGCCCACAGAGCAATACCCACAGGTAGAATATTTCCAATCCACAACGCCCTTATCTCGAATAACGATCGGGTTTTTCTTTTTGCGGCCAAATAACATAGGTCCCCTCTTTCAAGCTGAAATATTCACCAACAAGAACTCTCACACGGCTCTGTTTTGGTTAAACGAGCTAACCAGCCACAGCTAGTTGTATTTTCCCTTTTAGCTTGCGAACGGGATAAGTTTTCACACACACTTTATCATCCTCCAGACAAACGCCAGTGGTGAGATTAAAGTGCTGCTTATACAGCGGTGAAGCGACTACAATTTGGTTGCTTAGGTCACCCACAATGCCTCGAGATAACACTGCAGTCTCAGTAAAGGGGTCTACTGCATCAATGGCATAATACGTTTCTTTGACATTAAAAATAGCTACTTGGTTACCGTCAAGTAACGCTCTTACACCCAACATTGGGGGAACATCATCGGCATCACACACTGAAGTCCACTTCAAATCACTACTACTCATACTATTACCCCCTTAGGCCATTTCTGTTTCATTACTACCAATGAAGCGAACCAGTTCATCTTCTGTAGCAGGGCGAATTTGCTCTCGCTCTTCAACAAAAACAACGGTATTGTCTTTTGCATCACTGTTTACAAAGGTACGAAAGCGCTTAAGCTTTTCCGGATTTTCTATGGTAGTTTTCCACTCACATTGATAGGTACCCACCACATGAGCCATTTCACTTTCGAGCTCTTGACACACATTTAATTTGTCGTCGATGACAACCGACTTAAGGTAGTCCAAACCACCATCCAAATTATTCATCCAAACCGAGGTACGCTGTAAGCGGTCAGCCGTTCGAACATAAAACATTAGGAAACGATCGATATACTGTATTAGGCCATCATCATCCAAACCGGTTGCGAACAAATCCCCATGGCGAGGCTTCATTCCCCCGTTTCCACAAACATACAAGCTCCAACCATTTTCCGTGGCAATTACACCCACGTCTTTACTTTGCGCTTCGGCACATTCGCGTGTGCAGCCCGATACAGCAAACTTAATTTTGTGGGGTGCGCGCAAGCCTTTGTAGCGATTTTCTAGGCGAATGGCCATGCCTGCACTATCAAGCACTCCGTAGCGGCACCAGGTGCTACCCACACAACTTTTAACGGTACGCAAAGATTTCCCGTAGGCGTGACCGGTTTCAAAACCCGCATCAACAAGCTCCTTCCAAATATGGGGTAGCTCATGCTGCTGTGCTCCAAATAGGTCGATACGTTGCCCTCCGGTAATTTTGGTATATAAGTTATAAGTTTTTGCAACTTGCCCCAGAACAATGAGTTTGTCGGGCGTTATTTCACCACCCGCAATACGGGGCACTATGGAGTAAGTCCCATTTTTTTGCATATTTGCCATAAAGTAATCATTGGTATCTTGCAAAGGCGCATGCTCATCTTTTAACACGTAATCGTTCCAGCAGCTCGCCAGAATTGAACCCACTGCCGGACGGCAAATATCGCAACCCATGCCCTTCCCATGCTTGGCTGCCAACGCTTCAAAGGTCTTGATTTTCTCCACTCTTACAATGTGATACAACTCTTCCCGCGTATGGGCAAAATGCTCACAAATATCGGTATTGATTTCTACACCGAGCTTGGCCAACTCGCTATTCATAACCTGAGTAGCCAAGGCGATACAACCGCCGCAACCGGTCCCGGCCTTGGTCGATGTTTTGATATCACCCACGGTGCTAGCACCATCTTGCACGGCACAGCAGATCTGGCCCTTGGTCACTTCGTGGCAGGAGCAAATTTGGGCGCTTTCGGGTAAGGCATCTACGCCCATCCCCGAGGCAGCTGCATCACCATCCACTGCAGGCAGTATCATCGCCTCTGGGTTTTCAGGAAGATCCATACCATGAATGCACATTTGCTGCAGAGTCCCGTACGCTTCTACATCGCCCACTAGCACCGCACCGAGCAACTTACTCTTATCCTCTGAAACAATTATGCGCTTATAGACTTCGTTAACACCGTCTTGATACACGTAACTCATGCAACCTAGTGTTCGACCTTGAGCGTCGCCAATACTGGCAACATCTACACCCAGCAACTTTAGTTTGGTGCTCATATCTGCACCCCTAAACTGCTCTTCTCCACCGGTAATGTGAGAAACTGCCACTTTGGCCATTGTATAGCCTGGCGCAACCAGCCCAAATATTCTGCCACTCCAAAGCGCACACTCACCAACGGCGTATATGTTGTCGATTGAAGTCTGACAATTGTTGTTAATTACGATACCGCCACGCTCACCAATATCGATATCAAATTTCCGAGCCAGCTCGTCTTGAGGACGAATACCGGCAGAAAATAAAATCATATCTGTTTCAAGAAAAGACCCATCAGCAAAGTTCATGCGATAGCGTTTTTCTTCACCATCGACAATTTCCTGAGTATTTTTTCCGGTATGAATCTGTACGCCTAATGCTGAAATCTTTTTGCGCAGTAGCTCACCGCCCCCCTCATCTAACTGCACCGCCATTAGACGCGGTGCAAATTCCACTACGTGAACCTCCAACCCCAAATTTTGCAAAGCGTTTGCAGCTTCTAAACCCAGCAAACCACCACCCACAACCACACCGACCTTGCTGTGTTTCGCTGAGTCAGTGATTGCTTCTAGGTCTTCAATGGTGCGATAAACTAAACAGTGAGGCTGGTCTTTTCCGGGAATAGGAGGAACAAAAGGGAAAGAACCTGTAGCAAGTACTAGCTTATCGTACGCTTCTTCTCGGCCACTCGCCGTTACCACTTTATTTTCTGTAGTTAGAAGCTCAACCACTTTATCGTTGAGCACATATTTAACACCGTTTTCCTCATAATAAGATTCTGACGTCATCATTAAATCTTCAGCGCTTGCGCCGGCAAAATAACTACTCAGCTGTACTCTGTCATAGGCTAAGCGAGGCTCCTCAGAAAAGGTGATAACCTCGTATTGATCGGATTGCTCGTGTTTTATTAGGTTATCGATTAATTTGTGCCCAACCATACCGTTGCCGACGACAACTATTTTTTGCTTGCTCATAATACGTCCTCAATTAATAGTGCGTGCTCAGGCACAACTCTGATTCATAACAGGTAAGGGGTTTCGCCAATTTAAGTCTGCCGCCAAATTGACAACATCGCCCACAACAATGATCGCAGGGGATTGAATCTTGTTATCCTTCACGAGCTGCTCTAAGCCATCCAAGTAGCCGAGACATTCACGCTGATCGGGTCTACAACCGTTTTCAATGATGGCTGCCGGTGTATTCGCGGCTAGGCCATGATCAAGAAGGCGTTTGCTAATAGCGCCCGCACAACTAACCCCCATGTAAAACACAATGGTATGATTGAGTTGGGCCAACGCCCGCCAATCCAAATTCAACTCCGTTTCTGCGTGAGCCGTTACAAAAGTACAACCCTGAGCAACACCGCGGTGCGTTAATGGAATACCGGCAGCCGTTGTGCAACCTGAAGCCGACGTAATTCCAGGCACCACTTCGGCATCAATACCGGCGCGCAAGAGAGCCATTAACTCTTCACCCCCGCGGCCAAAAACAAATGGGTCTCCCCCTTTAATGCGGACAATGTTTTTACCTTGCCTAGCTTTCTTAACAAGCAAAGCATTCAGTTCATTCTGAGGAATACTGTGATCATCTTTTCGTTTACCCACGTAAAAAGCAGGCACAGCACTGGGGAAGAGTTCTCGAATTTCTGAGCTGACGAGATTATCGAATAGAATAAGATCCGCTTGCTGCAGAACCCTTAACGCTTTAACGGTAAGCAGATCGGGGTCACCTGGACCTGCGCCAACTAACCACACTTTTCCTTGATCTAAGCTCTTCGGCCGATTCAAGTTTGTTACTGGAGTGGATAACTTCATAATGATTACCACGGATAAATTAATTTTTGCACCAGGCTGACAAAACAACGAAGGATGAGATCTGTTCGTCAGATAAATGCCTTAAAGCAAAAATGAAACCAACCCGCGATTACAGCAAGGTATTTATTTTTTTCCTTTTAAATTCAATACTTTAAAAGCAGCGCCATATTTCAGGACACTACAGATTGATCCAAGTCGATCTTTACACTTCGAATGACGCACTATTTGGATGCAAATACGCACCGTTTAAAACCGCCCGTCAAAGACGTTTTTCAGCTTGACTCAGAATGAGCTCGTTTTTTAATCAGGTTTTGCACCAAAATAATGCGCGCGTCATATCGAATACGGCTAGGATTCGCAAGAGGCCGGAACCGAGCAATACTATTTTGGCTTACAATACCCGCGCTACACCCGGCAGGAATAACCGTATATAGTTGCCCAACTATTTTTTTACACGACAAAGAGAAGGCCTTATGGACCACATTGATACTGGCAATACAACAGACATGGACGCCGCAGTTTTTAGGCGCTTGCTACAACACTTAGATTCTCGAAAAGATGTTCAGAATATCGAGCTTATGAATCTCGCGGGATTTTGTCGTAACTGCCTAGCAAAGTGGTACATGGCCGCAGCGGAAGACCAAGGGCAAAGCCTAAGTTACGACCAAGCCAGAGAAATTATTTATGGCATGCCTTATGATGAATGGAAAGCTAAGCACCAAACGCCCGCAACCCCAGAACAACTCACTGAATTCCAGAGGAACCTCTGATTAAGCCCGAGCGGCACTGGCTTTAAGCCCTTTGTGCACGCACTGCCCGCGATACAGGCCGGCTGGTTAAGCAGAAACCACTTGAATACCCTCTAGGGCCCCCATGTAAAAAAGACATGTTGAAACTGATTTGACAATGCCGGACGTTGTGATCACAACTAAGATAGTGTAAAAGCCCAAAGACTTCAGGAGTTACAGCGACGTTCATGGACGTACAAATTACTGGTTTATATCAATACCCTATAAAATCATGCGCCGGGATCGCCCTTGATAGCTGCCAGATAACCCAACGCGGTATCGTCGGCGACAGAGAATGGATGCTAGTAAACGAGAAAGGTCAGTTTGTTAGCCAGCGAAAATACCCTCGCATGGCCTTTATTCATGTGCAAAAAAGTAACGGCAGCTGGCATTTAACTTTTAACTCCGCTACCCCGCCCCTACCCAATCTGGAGCTTATTGCTCCCGACAACCACGCTCCTGTGAAAACCGTACACCTCTGGAAGGATCGCGTTCAAGCACTTCTTGCAGACCGCTCCGCCAGCACTTGGATAACTCAAGCACTTCAATCACCGGCGCCCTTATCACTGGTGTACTTTGATAAACGTCAGCTGCGTCATCCAGGCCAACCGCAACGGTTTGGCTCAGACACCCCCTATTTTGCCGATGCCGCTCCATTTCTACTGGCAAACGCCTTGTCATTACACACCCTGAATGTATCCCTTAGGTTAAAAGCCCTGCCTGAAGTCGATATTCGCCATTTTCGCCCCAACATTGTGTTCAGTGGCCTGCCCGGCTTTGCCGAACACCACGTGAAAGCACTGCGCCATACCGCTAGCGGGTTAACGTTTTCTCTCATTGACGCCTGCCGGCGTTGCTCCATTATTACCGTTAACCCCGATACCGCCGAGCGCTTACCCAAAGCAACGCCTTTCCGCCAGCTGGCTGCAATAAACCCCACGCCGCATAACCCTAAAGCGCCAGCGTTCGGTGTTAACGCCTGCGCGCAGCTCGGCGGGCGCAGCAGCGCTGAACTTAAAGTGGGAGATAGATTGGAAGTCATCTTGTAGGTACAGGCTTGCTTCGCACACAGATCAACTAGGTCCCGCTCACTATTCCCCCATTTTTAACTAGGGAAATACCGGGAGCCAACATGGTTCGCCAGGCGATCTCATCTCCGTCATCGAAATCCTTATCCAATATGACCAATGTGGATATTAACGCCTCAAGCCAGTCATCAAACATGGAGTTTGGCACCCCCAACTTCTGATGGAATTGCGCGAGCTGCCTCAACTCGTGACTTACTTGGTTGCTCACAGCATAATCAATCAACAGTAGAATTGAGTCTTCCAGCATTTGATGGCGTCGAGACGGCGGTGAGTTTTCGAATACGGCAGCAATCGCCGGCGAAAGACCTTCAAATTGCCGGTAGAAAGTTAAAAAAAAGTGATCAAAATCTTTACTGACTACTCGCTCAAAGCTATCGTTAAAATCCGCGATATAGTTCATTGCTTTCCCACAGATGACCTACGGATAACAAAGGATTAGAATGCGCCACAAAGTTTTATCTGGCGCTGTCGTCACTGGCCTACCTTAACTATAGTCCAGATAGTCTATAACCACGTAAGATCTTAAAACATATGCAGTCACGTCACTGCCAAGTCAACAGGCTCTCCTTCAAGCCTCCAACCTAGCTGCTGGCGCGTGAAGGTTGTAGCGCTATTAGCCGCCCCCCACTACAGGATTAACGTGTATGATTCCCAAACTCACGCCGTTTAGAGAGCTGGAAGTCATTTATATCGAGTTTATCGATGCCTTGCGAACAAGCAGTTTCGGCGGCGAAATACAGTCAGATTTCAGTAGCCGCCTAGCCCTAGCAACCGACAACTCCCTCTATCAAGTAATGCCTCAAGGGGTGGTCTACCCTCTCAATATTGACGACCTCATTACCTTGAGCCAGCTCGCCGCTGAAAACCCATTCAAATCAGTGGTGCTCACCGCTCGAGGAGGGGGAACAGGCACCAACGCACAATCGCTCACAGACGGTATAGTGGTTGATACATCGCGGCACATGAATCGTATCCTAGAGATCAATACCGAACAAAAATGGGTGCGTGTGGAATGTGGCGTAGTGAAGGATCAGTTGAATTCTGCCCTGCAAGAATACGGCCTATTTTTTGCCCCCGATCTATCTACGAGTAACCGAGCCACCATCGGCGGCATGATCAATACCGATGCCTCAGGCCAAGGCTCTTGTGTCTATGGTAAAACACGTGATCACGTACTCGAACTCCATACTGTATTGCTCGATGGCTCTGTCATTGAGACCCGTGCACTGCAAAATGAAGAGCTAATTGCCTTATGTGATGGCGACGACCGCTGTGCAAAAATTCATACGCTTGTGGACGACATTCAACAAAGCCAACAATCACTCATCGATGAAGTTTTCCCCCCCCTCAATCGCTGCTTAACCGGCTACGACCTCGCCCATATTCGCGACGAGCACGGGCACTTTAATCTAAACAATATTTTGTGCGGCAGCGAAGGCACCTTGGGCTTTATCGCAGAAGCAAAATTAAACCTGCTTGATATCCCCAAGTATGCTGCACTCGTTGTAGTAAAATATTCAGACTTTAATAGCTCCTTACGCGACGCCACAGAATTGATGCGTGCAAATCCGACCTCCATTGAAACCATAGATTCTAAAGTACTGTCGCTAGCAATGAATGACTTCATTTGGCATCAAGTGGAGTCGTTTTTTGAAGACAATGATAAGAGTGGAATCAAAGGTATTAACCTAGTCGAATTTACCGCCGACGACGAACAGCAATTACAAGCAAGTATTGATGACCTCACACAACTCCTGCAAAAAAACATTGCTCACAGCGGTAATACTCCCGACTTTGAGCAAGAAACATTTACTCCCGCTGGACGACTGGGTTATTCCGTTGCTTGGGGTAGTACTGCAGTTAAAAGTATTTGGGCCATGCGTAAGCGTGCGGTTGGCTTACTCGGTAATGCTATTGGCGAAGCACGCCCAGTGCCTTTTGTGGAGGATACCGCCGTTCCCCCAGAAAATCTCGCTGATTTTATTTTGGAGTTTCGCGAAATTCTGGACAGCTATAATCTAGACTACGGTATGTTTGGTCACGTAGACGCCGGCGTGCTCCATGTTCGCCCATCTCTGGATATGAAAGATCCACAACAAGAAGATATGGCATGGGAAATTTCCGACCGAGTTGCAGATCTCTGCCACCAGTACAACGGCCTTCTGTGGGGAGAACACGGCAAGGGTGTACGCTCCGAATATTCGCCTAAATTTTTTGGTGAACTCTACCCGCAATTACAGCGTATTAAAGCCGCGTTTGATCCGCACAACCAATTAAACCCCGGTAAGATCGCCACCCCCAGCGCAGAGATTGAGCTGTTAAAAATTAATGAAGTTCCTACACGGGGGCAACACGACCGGGAGATTAAGCCAGAGAGCTGGGCAGCCTTCAGTGAAGCCGTGTACTGCAACGGCAATGGTGCTTGCTTTAACTGGAACCCAACCGACGCAATGTGCCCCTCTTGGAAAGGCACACGTGACCGCATACATTCTCCCAAAGGCCGCGCGTCTCTGATGCGTAGTTGGCTTAAACTACTCTCAGATAAGCATGTTTACCCTCGCCAGCAACTCAGTCAAGCCGGTTTGCTTAACAGCGTGGTATATTTTCCCGCGAAACTGAAAAACAGCCTCTTTAAAAGTGACGACTTTTCCCATGATGTATACGACGCAATGGCCGGCTGCCTTTCCTGTAAAGCCTGCGCAGGGCAATGCCCAATAAAAGTTGATGTACCCGAATTTAAAAGTAAATTTATCGCCTTGTATCACACTCGATACTTGCGCCCCTTAAAAGATTATTTAGTGGGAACCTTGGAATTTGTTTTACCCTTATGTGCTAAATTGCCGCGACTCTACAACGCAGCAATGAGTTTGTCTGCGGTGAAATCTATTCTCAAAAAGCAAGTCGGCTTTGTTGACGGCCCCATGCTCTCTCGTATCTCTCTAAAAAAACAGGGCATAGAAATTGCTGACCTACGCGTTATTCACCGCATGAGTGTAGAACAAAAGCGTAAGACCATTGTGATTGTGCAAGATGCCTTCACACGCTATTTCGAAACAGAGCTAGTGGCTGATATTTTTGCTCTCCTCAAGTTACTTGGTTTCAAGCCCTACCTCGCCCCTTTTAAGGCCAATGGAAAACCACTGCACGTGCACGGATTTCTAAAGTGGTTCAAGCGGGTAGCACGGAGTAATGCCAAAATGCTGAACCGCTTTAGTGAGGAAGGGGTTGCACTAGCGGGTATAGACCCCTCTATGACCTATACCTACCGCAGCGAATACAAGCACTATTTGCACGATGAAGCCGAACAAACGGCTGTACCTAATGTTGCTTTACTTCAGGAATGGCTGCTGGAAAACCTTGAGAAATTACAAACCTTCGCCAGCACCGAGAAAAAACGCTTCACCCTAATGCCTCACTGCATTGAACAAAGCCATGCAACCAAAGAGCGCGATATGTGGAAAACGGTATTTACGGCATTAGGCTATGAACTTGATATTCTATCGCTGGGTTGCTGCGGCATGTCGGGGACCTATGGTCACGAAGCCCGCAACCTAGAAACCTCAAAAAAAATCTATGCCCTCAGTTGGAAAAAACCTGTAGAGGAATACCCGAGTGAGCAACTTGTGGCTACTGGTTACTCTTGCCGCAGTCAAATTAAGCGAGAAGACGGCAAATACATAAAACACCCTCTACAAGCCTTATTATCAGAACTGAGACACAGCGAGAGCGAAAAACAAAACGTGCAGGAATAGTCTGAGAACAGCATCAAAGATACATCGTAAAAAAAGTAGCCGTAACAGCCTGCTCAGCTAAGCAGGAAACCTTGCTGGGCATGGCGTGGTTTTTGGCACATTCTGATTAAGTTAAGGCGGGGGCTCTGTGGGCAGGCGGCGTCGCAACGCCACAAGGCCCACTTGACCTTTTATACCCCACCAAGCCAACAGTTAATGGCCACATATCATCAATGATGACAATACTGGCTAACGGTTAAAGACCACCGTCTTTTTACCGTTTAAAAGTACTCGATGCTCAGCATGCCAGCGCACCGCGCGCTGCAAAACCACGGCTTCACTATCACGCCCCATTTCAACAAGTTCCTCAGGTGAATTGGCATGACTCACGCGCTCAACTTCCTGTTCAATAATAGGGCCTTCGTCTAGCTCAGCTGTGACATAGTGGGCTGTAGCGCCAATCAATTTCACACCGCGATCATAGGCTTGATGGTAGGGTTTTGCGCCCTTAAAACCAGGCAAAAAAGAATGGTGAATATTAATTGCGCGACCAGCCAGTTTTTCACACAGGTTATTGGAAAGAATTTGCATATAGCGAGCGAGAACTAATAACTCAGCGCCACTTTCATCCATAAGAGTGAGTATTTGGTTTTCTTGCTCCGCTTTAGTTTCTTTGCTAACAGGTAGGTAATGGTAAGGTACATCGTACCAGTCGGTTAACTTACGCATGTCTTCGTGGTTAGAAACAACGCCCACTATATCGACTGGCAGTGTACCCCGTTTGAAGCTGTTTAACAGGTTATTTAAACAATGCCCCCACTGTGAAACCGCAATCAGTACCTTGGTGCGTTTAGTGCTGTCAGTAAGGGTCCAGTCCATTCGGTAACGGTCCGCCACCGATTGAAAAGCGGAATGAACATCGTGCAAACTCTTAGGCCCCTCGACAGACTCAAGCAGAGTACGCATAAAAAACCGCTTTGCATCTACGTCTTCAAACTGAGACGATTCTCGAATATTAAAACCTTGAAGGGAAAAAAGGCTGGCTACAGAAGCCACAATACCGGGTTGGTCGTCACAACTAAATTTTAAAACCAGCCCACTCACTTTTGCTGACATGCTGCCACCGTCCTCTACTTAACCAGTGCGGCCCCTATGGGGCGGAAGGCGCGATGATAGCAAGGCAGCAATCGCTTGTCATTGTCAGCTCGACTTTGCTGAAAATCACACCTAGCTTACGGCCCAGCTTCGGACATTTGCATCATCATATAATCACCAAGCGTTGCGCTCAGTCCAGACGCTCCAGCCAACGACCACCCACCATCGACAGGTATAATGGCGCCATTCACAAAAGACGCTTGATCAGAGCCTAAAAATATACAGAGGTTACCAACATCTTCCGTTTGTCCAAAGCGCCGCAAAGGAACAGAATGCTTAGCCATAGCCAATAACTCTTCTGTGGGGGCAAGCCTTTTCATACCTTCCGTACCTTCTATGGGGCCCGGCACCACGCTATTAACACGAATCCCCTGTGGCCCCCACTCCATCGCCAAGGTACGCGTAATCATGTCTACACCGGCCTTTGCCGCGCAAACGTGAGACTGGGCGACCATGGGCAAAAAAGCCTGAGGGGCCGAAATATTGATAATACTAGCCCCAGGGGTAACAAGGTGAGGAAAAGCGGCCTGCATAACGTTAAAAGTCCCCAGCAGATCGATATCAACGACTGCTTTAAAACCATTTGCCGACATACCGTTAGCGAGAGCGGGAAAATTACCCGCTGCACCGCTCACAAGCACATCAATTTTGCCAAACGTCTCCGCAATAGCCATAAATCCCACCTTTAGTTCATCTGGCTGTCGCACATCGGCGCTAAAGCCCATAGCCTTAACCCCTAAAGTGTGTAAATGCGCAACCGTATCATCCACCTTATCTTGGCTACGGCTCGCAACAGCCACATTGGCCCCTTGACGAGCGAAGCTTTCGGCTATTCCACGGTTTATACCGCTGGTACCACCGATAACAACCACTGTTTTCCCCTTCAAATCACTCATAATTAATCACCTCGGTTACGAGCTTGTGATAGCTCGTGAATGACACTCGCTTAGCGGCAGCGAGAAAAATCGGCGGTACGTTTTTCAAAGAACGCTGAAACAGCCTCACTAAATTCCGGCCCGGCTAATGCGGACACAAAATCCCGAATCTCGTTATCCATACTTTCGGCAACTTGCCCACGAGTGGCGGCTTTCAACAGCGCTTTGGTTTGACGAAGCGCAGCTGGCGGTTGCAACAACAGCTTGTTGCACACTTTTTCCGCATGCGCCTCAACATTCTCCACTACGGCGTTCACCAAGCCAGCCTCCAGCGCGGCCGCTCCGTCAAAAGACTCTCCCAAATATAACCATTCAGCCGCTTTCACGTGACCCACAAGACGCGGAAGCAAATACGAGCAGGCGTATTCAGGGCACAAGCCCAAGTTAGCAAAGGGCAATGAAAAGCTAGCCGACGGCCCGCAATAAACCAGATCACAGTGCAATAACATGGTAGTACCAATACCCACAGAACTACCGTTAACTGCGGCCAATACCGGCTTTGGGCACCTCTCAAGCGCTTTCATAAACTGTAAAATAGGGTTATCCGGACTGTTTAATTTATCGGGCTCGGCGACCAAATTCGCAAAATCGACTAAATCGTTACCACTGGTAAAACAATCATCATGCCCCTGTAGCAATACCACCCGAATATCGCGATCTTCACTTGCCTGAGAAATAGCTGCTGTCATGGCCCGATACATCGCCAAATTAAGGGCATTCTTCTTTTCCGGGCGATCAATAACAATTATTTGCACGCCATCACGCCGTTTCACTACTATTTCCGTTGTCATAATGTAATTCCTTTAAAGCACACTGTGGTATCAGTTTAGCTTCAGCGGTGCTTCAACCCAACTACAAGCCAGCGATTTTGCTCTTAAACACAGTTAATGGCACATACGGGGGCCATCTTCTGAATTCAGCCCTTCCGCTAACTTGCATATACCGCAAGGGCAGTTACAATCGCGCTTCCAGAAATAACCCCCAAGATTCTACTGATATGAATATTCGCTCCTTTCTCGCCGAACGCGTTCGCAACGCCATGTCTGATGTTGGTATTCCCAACGATTACAGCCCCCACCTCACTATTGGTAAAAAAGCCGGTTTTGGCGATTACCAAGCCAACGGTGCCATGGCCGCAGCTAAAGCGATGAAAACCAACCCGAGGGAGCTTGCACAAAAAATTGTGGGTAGCCTCGATCTAACCGGCGTAGCCGAGAAGGTCGACATCGCAGGGCCAGGCTTTATCAACATCCATTTAGCCAACGACTGGCTTGCTCAGCAGCTAACAGTAGCTGCTGCGGAGCCTAGTCAACACGACAACCCTCAAACCGTTGTTATCGATTACTCCTCCCCCAATCTCGCCAAGGAAATGCACGTTGGCCACTTAAGGTCGTCCATTATTGGTGATGCTATTGCACGAGTTCTGGAATACAGCGGTGACAACGTGGTACGGCAAAACCATGTCGGCGACTGGGGTACGCAATTTGGAATGTTGATCGCTGAACTTGAAATTCACCTAACAGAGGGTGAAAAAGCGGACTTGGCACTAAAAGACTTGGAGGGCTTTTATCAGCAAGCCAAAGCACACTTCGATGCCGATGCTACTTTTGCAGACAAAGCACGCAACTATGTCGTGCGTTTACAGTCTGGGGACAAACAACTTTTGTCTCTGTGGAAGCAGTTTAAAAGTGTATCCCTGCGTCACAGTGAAGATATATACAACACGCTAAACGTCACGCTGAAACCTCAGGATGTGCACGGGGAGAGTGCCTACAATAACGACCTAGCACCTTTAGTTTCAGAGCTGGAGTCTCAGGGCTTAGCGGTCAAAGATGAAGGCGCCTTGGTGGTTTTCCTTCAAGAATTGGCCGATAAAAACGGCAAACCAAGCCCCGTTATTGTGCGCAAAAAAGACGGTGGTTTTCTATACGCAACCACGGATCTGGCTGCTCTGCGCTACCGCACAGGACAGTTAAATGCCGACCGGGTACTGTATTTTATTGATGCCCGGCAGGCACTGCACATGCAGCAAGTATTCACCTTGGCCCGCAAAGCAGGTTTTGTTGACGAATGGGTGAGCCTTGAGCACCATGCTTTCGGCACGATGATGGGGCCCGACGGCAAACCCTTCAAAACCCGCGACGGTGGTACCGTAAAGCTGGCGACGCTATTAGACGAGGCGATAGAACGGGCAGCTAAAGTCGTTAAAGCCAACCCAGAATTCAGCCCAGAAGAAGCCGCGACAATTGCCCGTAAAGTCGGTATTGGTGCGGTTAAATACGCAGATCTTTCCAAAACTCGCACCCATGACTATATTTTTGATTGGGACGCAATGCTCAGCTTTGAGGGCAATACTGGGCCTTATCTGCAATACGCCTATACCCGCATAAAAAGTATTTTCCGCAACGCCAATACCGCCATGGAAACCTTTGATGGTGTACTCAGAATTGAAGCGCCGCAGGAAAAAGCACTCGCCCTAAAAACTCTGCAATTTGCTGAAGTGATTGAGCAGGTATGCGCTGAAGCCTACCCACATTTACTGTGTACCTACTTGTATGATTTGGCCAGCCTGTTTATGAGCTTTTACGAAGCATGCCCAATGCTAAAAGCCGAAATCGATCAGGAAACGCGAGCTAGTCGCTTGCAGTTAAGCAAAGCCGTTGCAGAAACACTTAGCCAAGGCTTGGAGCTGCTGGGAATCGAAGTCATGGAGAGAATGTAAGTTTTGTGTACGCCCGGTGACAAAACTAGGTTTATATACACGCCTGACTGGCGGC
>Ga0065722_100545_pt1 | contig 18774 bp, 11 predicted proteins | sample BansetMetagenome_FD_59109 | JGI IMG/M metagenome (GOLD analysis project Ga0065722, IMG submission 59109) | Bankia setacea gill microbial communities from Puget Sound, Washington, USA - Caecum Enriched | ecosystem: Host-associated > Mollusca > Digestive system > Ceca | place: United States... | reverse complement strand
AATTATTTCAGCCATTTTCTCGCTGTCCGAAAAGGTATCGGGCAACGCGAAAATTGTCAGCGAAAGCACCCTGCAACTTACCGATGAAAGTGAAGAGTTAAAGCGACAGATGCATAAATTTAGCGTTTAAACTGAGTAGATAACAGAAAGTATCTCACTGTTTAATCACGTTCAAATAAAAAAGGCCGAGAATTTTCTCGGCCTTTTTTATTTGTAACGTGCCCCCTCAAGCAAAAAGACTAATGAAAATTAGTTTGCCTTAGAAATCGTAGCGACTCGAGAACACCCAACGCTCCAAACCACCGGGATTGCCATCTGTCCAATCACTATCGGCCAATAACCACTCGGCGGATAAACGCCAGCGCTGCTGCGGCCACCACATAATATTGGCACTAAGACTATTCAACTCGGTCTGAGCACCCTGCCCGTTAACACCGACAACAGTATCCAACTCCTTGGCTTCGCTAAGATTGTAGATAATCGCAGTATGTAAACTGGGGCTCCAACGATGCTGATAGCTGAATGCAGCATTTTCTGAATCAACTAGCGTTAAGCTAGCGTCATCATGCATCACCGCTTCTGGGTAGAGATTGCCGCCCATATAGCGCCCCAAACCCTCTCCCTTAGCATATTGAAAATGCAGCTCGTCCTTTGCGCTCATCCGCCACGCACCGGAGAGGATAACCCCCTGGGCACTCAATAGATCTTCACATTCACCAGGCATATCACAACGCAGTTGGCGAGCGACCGCCGCCAGAGAAATATTCCCCCAAGCCGGATTTAACTCCGCGCGCAACGCCAAATCTGGCACACGATCATCGTCTGGCTGCACCAATGTGCCATCTAATTTCTGCACAGTAAATGCGGGGCTCTCCAGTCCGACATAGACGTTGCCAGCGACATTCGCCAAATTAAATCCACCNGTCCAGCGCGCCTGTACGATCCGCTTCACCAGCTCACCCGGCAGCTCGCCGTAAAGTGTTTTATGCATGGACGCTTTAGTGTTTTGCAGTGTCGACCAGGTCTGGCCAAATAAAAATCGTCCATACGGAGTTTCGGTTTCGGTATAGGCATGGCGTAAACGCAATCCGGCACTGCCATTCGCAACCTCAAGGCTTCCTGGCGTATAACCGCTAAAATCTAGTTCAATATGGAAACGCGTAGTGTCGTCATGGCCTTTTAGCCAAAACCGAGTTTCGCGGGCTGTCATGCGCAGCTGATTCGACTCGCCCTCACTGTCGTCGCGCGGCACCTGTGCGGCAATCAATAACTCATCGGCCGATTTATTTGCACCGGCACTTTGCGATGAGGTNACCGCACTCATTTTTAGCATCCCGCCAATTTCAACATTGTTTATCCACTCCGGCAGCTTAACGGTCAGCTCCTCAGCGGCGCTACTCGGCAAACTCACCAATGCAGCGAGCAATAGGGCCGACGCCCCCCTGACCACTGCCGTTACCTGTCTGTTAAGATCCAAATTTCTCTGTTCGCACTTCGCGGACTGCACTGCTCGCAACACAACCATAATTTACACCTATGCTTAAGACTAACTTCTCTGCTAATTTCGATGATGCTAGTCTGTCGTTAATCACACTCATATGTTTTGATATGCGTCAGCCAAATGCAGATGCTTTTCGAGTTAACCCAATAAATCGAAAAGCCTTGGCCATTCACAACCGCCACCGCGATAGATAACTACACTAAAAGTGAGTATTCCCTTGTTAGCCATTACCTCGGACACACTAACCGATAGCGGATTCAGCGAAAACTTCGCCGACCAATACCTGAGTTTTCTCAAACAACTCTCAGAAATCGGGCATCAGGGCGATGACCAGCATCTGAACAACGAGCAGCTGTTCTACGCAACATGCAGTAGCCGCTTTGTACGCGAACAGTTGTTGCGCCATCCCGATCTGTTGACAACAGCACTGGATCAGCCCGGCAGCCAGCGCGAATACCTTGAGCTAACGCGCGCGCTTGTCGCCTCGGAAATAGATTCCGATCAGCTAAACTTGGCGCTGCGGCGGCTGCGCAATCGCGCTATGGTTGGCATCATCTGGCGTGACTTTAACCGCCTTGTTGAAATGGAACACACCACACAAGAACTCACCTGGCTGGCCGAGAGCTGTGTACAAGTCTCGCTCGACTTTCACCATCAACGTTTGGCAAAAATCTACGGCAACCCGGTGAATGGTTCGGGTAAAGCTCAGCCAATGCTTGTCCTTGGCATGGGCAAACTTGGCGCCGGCGAGCTGAACCTCTCATCCGATATCGATCTTATATTCGCCTATCCCGAGAGCGGCGACACCGACGGGAAAAAATCTATTTCCAACCAGGAGTTTTTTACGCTCTTAGGAAAACAACTTATTCAATCGTTGAATACCACCACCGCCGAAGGATTTGTGTTTCGGGTCGATATGCGTTTGCGTCCTTTTGGCGAGAGCGGTTCACTGGTGTGCAACTTCGGGTCGCTCGAAGACTACTATCAAACCCAAGGGCGCGAATGGGAGCGCTACGCCATGATTAAGGCGCGCGTGATTGCCGCAACCTCCGCAAGCACCGCCACAAACCCGCAACACATCACTCAACTAAACCGTCTCTTGGCGAGCTTCACCTACCGCCGCTATGTCGATTACTCGGTCATCGAGGCACTGCGAAACCTTAAGAAGCTTATCAATCAAGAAGTTGCGCGCCGCAAACTAAACGACGACGTTAAGCTCGGCAGTGGCGGTATTCGAGAAGTCGAGTTTATCGTGCAGGCATTTCAGCTGATTCGCGGTGGCCGCGATTTGCAGTTACAAGACAATCGCCTTCTGGTGGTGTTGCCGCTATTAGAAGAACTCAACTGCCTGCCAGACGGCATGGCTGAGCAACTGGCAAACGCCTACCGCTTTTTACGCAATACCGAACACGCCATTCAGGGCTTTGAAGACAAGCAAACCCAAAAGCTCCCCAGCGATCCCGATCAGCAGCTGTGTATCGCCAAAGTCATGGGCTTCGACGACTGGACAACCTTTGCGGCGGAGCTCAAGCAACAGCGTAATCTTGTGCAGCTAGAGTTCGCCGAAATCATTGCCGAACCGGACAAAAAACAAACCCATATTTCGGTTGAATTAGAAAGCTGGCAACAGCTCTGGCACGGTGACGACGACTCAGCGCCACTAGTAGAACAGCTGAGCACTAACAATTACGAAGATCCGCAGGGCACGCTCCAATTGCTCGACGAGCTGCGCGCCAGCACTCCCGTCGCCACCATGCAGCCAACTGGACGGCAGCGTCTCGATGAGCTTATGCCGCAACTGCTCAGCGAATTGAGCCGCGAGCCTAAACCCTCGCAAACCCTCGGCAGGATCGCGCCACTAATTAAGTCCGTGGCGCGCCGCAGTGCCTACCTGCTCTTGTTAATTGAAAACCCGTCGGCATTAACACAACTGGTTCGCCTCGCCTCCGCCAGCCCTTGGATCAGCGAACAGCTAGTGCAGTATCCCGCCCTGCTCGACGAACTACTCGACCCGCGTTCGCTGTATTCCGCGCCGGAAAAAAGTGAGCTTATGGACGAATTACGGCGCCTTACACTGCGTATTCCCAGCGAGGACCTAGAGCAACAAATGGAAGCCTTGCGCTATTTTCGCTCCGCCCACGCACTGCGTGTTGCGGCCTGTGAGATAAGTGGCGTAACGCCTCTAATGAAAGTGAGCGATTACTTAACATGGCTAGCCGAAGCCATCTTGGACTACCTACTGAACCTTAGCTGGGCCGAAATGACCGCAAAATTTGGCTATCCGGACGGCGATGTGCGCGACGTTCCAAAATTTATCATTATCGGCTACGGCAAGCTCGGCGGCATCGAACTCGGCCACGGCTCCGACCTCGACCTTGTGTTTCTCCATGACTGCAGCAACAACGGCACTACCGACGGTGATGAGCGCGGCCTGCGCGAGATCGACAATCAGACTTTTTTTATGCGTATGGGCCAACGCATTATCCACCTACTCAATACCCGCATGGCGTCGGGGCAGCTCTACGAAGTGGATATGCGTTTACGCCCATCGGGCAATTCTGGAATGCTGGTTACCACCCTACCCGCGTTCGAGAAGTACCAACTCAATGACGCTTGGACCTGGGAGCATCAAGCCCTTGTTCGAGCACGCTACGTTGCCGGTGACGGCGAACTGGGGGAACGCTTTAACCGCGTCCGTCGCGACATTTTGGAGCAGCACCGCGACCCAGAAAAACTGCGCGCCGATGTAGTCGAGATGCGCGAGAAAATGCGCCAGCACCTCGGTAGCGATAAAAACAACGATGGCAGCAACGCCTTCAACCTAAAGCAGGATCGCGGCGGTATCGTCGACATAGAATTTATGGTTCAATACACAGTTCTTGCTTGGGCCCACCAACACTCGGCCTTAACCACCTATACGGACAACATTCGTATACTGGAATGCCTAGCGCAATCCGGTTTGCTGTCAACTCAAGAGGTTGACACACTAACCAACGCCTACAAAGCCTTCCGCTCCTTTGGTCATCGCTTGACCCTGCAACAGCTTTCGAGCCTTGTCGAGTCCAACGCTGTGGACGACGACTTAAGCAGCGCACGCGATAACGTTAGCCGCCTCTGGGCACAACTAATGCAGGCGTAGAGCGATTACCAGGTAACACCAAGCAACATAAATTAACTTAATATTACAGCCCGACTTATTTCTGGAGTACACAATGTCTTTCGCCGATCGCGATGGAGTTATCTGGTTTGATGGAGAATTAGTCCCTTGGCGCGATGCCAAGATTCACGTTCTAACACACACTTTGCATTACGGTATGGGAGTGTTTGAAGGTGTACGCGCCTACGATGCAGGCGTNCACGGAACCAGTATATTCCGCCTGAAAGAACACACCGACCGCCTGTTTCGCTCGGCTCACATCATGAATATGCCGATGTCGTTCAGCAAAGAGCAGCTCAACGAAGCGCAAAAACAAGTGGTGCGAGAAAACAACCTTAAAGAAGCCTACCTCCGCCCGATGGTCTTTTACGGATCAGAAGGTATGGGTTTGCGTGCCGACAACTTAAAAACACACGTCATTGTCGCCGCATGGAACTGGCCATCTTACATGTCGCCAGAGGCGAAAGAGGTCGGCATTAAAGTTCGGGTTTCCAGCTACACACGTCACCACGTGAATATTTCCATGTGTAAAGCTAAAGCCAATGGTCACTACATCAACTCGATGCTGGCCCTGCGCGAAGCACTAGACTGCGGCTGTGAAGAAGCTTTGCTTCTCGATAACGAAGGTTATGTTGCCGAGGGCAGCGGCGAAAACGTGTTTGTGGTTCGCGACGGCATTATCTACACCCCCGAGCTAACCAGCTGTCTAGACGGTATTACCCGTAACACAATTTTTCAACTTGCGGCTGATTGCGGTTATCCGATTGTCGAAAAGCGTATCACCCGCGATGAAGTTTACGTTGCAGACGAAGCCTTCTTTACCGGTACCGCTGCAGAAGTATTACCGATTCGCGAACTAGATGGTCGTACCATCGGCGCCGGTCGCCGCGGTCCAATCACCGAGCGCTTACAAAGCCTGTACTTCGAATCCGTACGCGGTGGTTTGGCTGATCACACCGATTGGCTAGCGCCAATTAAGTAAACCAAACCAACATCAGCGCTGTACACCGCTCGCACCAATGCCATCTTTCGGCGTTAGTGCGAGCGACTTATTTTTGAGCCTTGTATGAGTAATACTAACGAGCCGACAGCTGAACAAACCGAAGATCAGCCACAACCAAGCTCACCGCCGCAACCTGGGCAACCATCGACTTCAAGCGCACAGCTCTACCAACGCTTGCTCCAGTACGCCTATGTTTATAAAGGCTACTTCTTTCTCAGTGTTATCGGCTTTCTACTCTTTGCGGGTATGGAAGCGCTGCTCGCCATGACCGTAGAATTTTTTATCGACGGCCTCGAAAATCGGCCCTCGCGCGGCATGCTGTTAATTCCCAGCTCAGTAACCTCTGCCATCTGGTTTGTGCCTGTGGCGATCGTTGCATTAAGTGTCGTCCGCGGTATCGGCGGGTTTCTCGGCAATTTTTTTATGGGTCGGCTCGGCTTGGGGGTGGTTAACGATTTACGTAAACAACTTTTCAATCACATGGTGGTATTGCCGCAAAGTTTTTTCGACCAACATAATTCCGGCGAGCTGGTTTCGCTTTTGGTTTACAACATCGAACAGGTTACCGCGTCGGTTACCAACGCGATTAAAATACTATTCCGCGATGGCCTTTCAGTAATCGCTTTTCTCGCGCTGCTTCTCTATTACAACTGGAAGCTAACCCTTATATTTTTAATTGTGACGCCAATTCTGGCGGGGCTTATTGTTTTAGCCAGCCGTTACTTTCGCCGCGTTAGCCGTAAAATACAGCTCGCCGTAGGCAAGGTTACCCATATAGCTACCGAAAGCATTCAGGGTATCAAGCTAGTTAAAAGCTACAACGGCGAAGACTACGAGCGTACCCGCTTCCAACAAGCCGCAAACGAAAATTTAAAGTACGGCACCAAGTTCGAACGCGTTAGCGCCCTGCAAACACCCATCCTACATATTGTTATTGCCTGCGCGCTCGCCACCATATTTTTATTGGTGTTAGTTTTTTGGGAGGGCAATGGCGCACAAGCCGTAGTCTACGTTACCGTTGCCGGCTTAATAGCGAAACCGTTTCGTTCTTTAAGTTCGGTTAACAGTATTATTCAGCGTGGAGTAGCCGCATCGGAAACCATTTTCGGCACCCTCGACCTAAAACCGCAACCCGACACCGGCGAGAAAACACTCAACGTTACCCGCGGCGAAATAGAATTTCGCAATCTTCATTTTGCCTACAACAATCAGCAAGGCGAAGACCAAGTTGCGCTGAGAAAATTTAGCTTCACCATTGCGGCGGGCGAAACCGTCGCACTGGTCGGCAGTTCTGGCAGCGGCAAATCGACCTTGGTCAACCTGCTGCTACGTTTTTACGAAAGCCAAAGCGGCAGTATCTTGATCGACGGCGAAGACATTCGCACTGCCACCCTGAAAAGCCTGCGCGATAATATTGCCTTGGTAAACCAACAAACGATTTTGTTCAACGATACCGTTATCGCCAACATCGCCTATGGCAGCAATCACGAATTGGATCTCATCAGAGTAAAACAGGCTGCCGAGAACGCCTCCGCCAGCGGCTTTATCGAAAGCTTAGACGAAGGTTTTAACACCACCGTAGGCGAAGATGGTTCGCGTCTTTCTGGCGGCCAGCGGCAGCGTCTCGCGATTGCACGCGCGCTCTACAAAGACGCACCTATTTTAGTGCTGGACGAAGCTACCTCAGCGCTCGATAACGAATCTGAGAAGCAAATACAAACTGCGCTCGAACAGCTCAAAAAAGGCCGTACCACACTGGTTATCGCTCACCGCCTGTCCACCATCGAAAAGGCCGACAAAATTATTGTGCTCGACAAGGGTGAACTAGTCGAAGTGGGCAGCCACAATGAACTACTCGCGAAAGATGGGCACTACGCGCGCCTACACAAAACGCTCTAGAGAATTCGGGCCGTAAATTCTCGCCACAATTAACAAGGTTGTACCCTACTGTGAATATTTATTTCGATACCATGCATCTCTACTATCTCGCGCAGTATTTGCCCGTTGCCCGCGAACTGGAAGCGCGCGGGCACAGCTGTACCTTTGTGGTGTATCGCAGTAGTGAAGCAGAACTACAAAAGGTTTTAGAGCAGGTAATCGCCGAAGAAAAACTCACTTGCCTTTGGGTCGAATCCGCAGCCGCAGCACGCGAGTGCTACTTAGATAATCGTCCAACTTGGCTGATTACCGGCAACCGCATGGACAATCTCGATGCGATTCACGCCTATAGCAAAACCGCATTAATGCAACACGGTATTGGCCCCAAGGCGTGCTACTACGATGTATCGGCATCNCAAACCAGCTTGTCGTTTTGTCGAAGGNCCACACCGATTACAACGTTTNCAAGAGCAGTTTCCAGGCGCAACTTTTATCGACAGCGGCTACGCCAAACTCGACCCTCTGGTACGCGGCGAGTTACACGGATTCGATTTAGCCGAACTCGGACTTGACCCACGCAAACCAACACTACTCTATGCGCCGACCTTTTACCCCTCCAGTATTGAGTGTTTACCCGCAGACTTTCCAGCGCAAATCGCCGGTTGCAACCTGCTCGTAAAGCCACATTTCTTTACCTATATTAAATCCGCCTATCGCAAGCAGCGTAAACGTTTGCAGCAGTGGGACACATACAGCAACGTTTATGTGGCCAAGCTTTCACAACACTCGCTGCTCCAGTTTATGGCCAACGCCGACATTCTAATTAGCGATGCGTCCTCAGCGCTATTTGAATTTATTGCCTTAGACAAGCCCGCCATCTGGTGTGACTTTTACAAACTTCGCTGGTCCTACCGCGGAATTTTGAAATTCCGCTTCAACAAACGCCTGGATTCAGACCTGAAGTACTTCGGCGAAGTGGCGACTCGCGTTAGCGCTCCAACTGACTTGCTTGCCGCCATTAAATTAAATTTNGAAAAGCCAAATCATATGCGACCGCAACGNCTTGCCTACACCGAAAAAATGGTAGGCATAGTCGATGGCAACTGCAGTATTAGAATTGCCGACCAATTGGAAGCAAACTGCAATATGAATAGCCGTGATAATTCTGCTACAGATACAGCGACAAAAAAGAGTACTCTCGGATGAGCNAAACCGCCGCTAGCAATCGCCCTGCGAAACGTGTCGTCACCTTTGGTACCTACGACGTATTCCACGTTGGTCACGTACTCCTGCTGGAGCGTGCCGCCGCGCTTGGCAATCATTTAATCGTCGGCGTTTCTACCGATGCACTCAATTTCTCCAAGAAGCAACGCTATCCGGTGTATTCCGAGCGGGACAGAATGAAGATCATTAGCTCGCTGCAATTTGTAAATGAGGTGTTTGCCGAGCATTCGCTAGAATTAAAGCGCGAATACCTGCAACAACACCGCGCCGATATTTTAGTAATGGGTGACGACTGGGCGGGCAAGTTTGACGAGTTTAAGGATATTTGCGAAGTTGTTTATTTAGCTCGCACGCCGTCCATCTCCACCACTGAAATTATCGAAGTGGTGAAATCGCGCCCATGAGTGAAGCACTTGCCTCCATTTGTATCCTGCGGTTATCGGCCATTGGTGATGTTTGTCACGCTGTTGCATTAGTCGAGCGTATTCAACGGCACTGGCCCGAAACCAAAATCACCTGGGTGATCGGTAAAGTCGAGCATCTGCTGGTGAGCGATATGGCCGGCATTGAATTTATTGTTTTCGACAAAAAACAAGGCCTACGCGCCTACAAAAAATTACGGCAGGATATCGGCACACAACAATTCGATGCGCTTCTATTGATGCAAGTGGCATTTCGCGCAAACCTAGCGGCAGCCTGTATCAATGCCAAGCAAAAAATTGGTTTTGACTGGCAACGCAGTAAAGAATTGCACTGGCTGTTTACCAATAAACGCGTTGCCCCTCGCGCGCAAGCCCATGTACTCGACGGCTTTATGGATTTTGCCGACGCACTCGGCGTACCGCCAGTAGCGCAACCCGCATGGCATATTCCCATTCCCAGCGAAGCGGAACTCTGGGCCAAACAACAAGCCGAAGCACTGGGCGATTTTGTCGTTATTAGCCCTGCCGCCAGCAAAGCGGAACGCAACTGGACAGCCGCCGGCTACGCTTGGGCTGCCGACTACCTGAGCAGCAAGGGCAAACAAGTTGTGCTCTGTGGCGGCCCCGGCTCGCTCGATCGCGAAATTGGTAACGCAATTACCGCACTCACCGGTAATATTCGTGCAAACTTTATTGGCAAGACGAATTTAAAACAATTATTGGCACTGCTGCAGCAAGCACAGCTGGTCATAGCACCAGACACTGGCCCNGCCCATATGGCAACCACAGTCGGCACTAAAGTTATCGGCCTTTATGCGCACAGCAATCCGCGCCGCACAGGCCCCTACAATGACTTAGATAACGTGGTATCTGTATACGATCAAGTCATCGCACAACAGCAGGCTAAAACTTGGCAACAGCTACCCTGGGGAGTTCGCGCAAAAGGCTGCGATCTCATGGAACTGATTAGTCATGACGACGTCAAAACCGCGCTCGACAACTGGTTGGGATAAACCCGTGCTCTTCTCGATTCGCCAACAAAAACATCGATTGCGCCCCTGGCTATTAGTGGCGACGGCACTGCTATTGTTATCGTCGATAGCTCTGGCCGGCCACAATCACCACAGCGATCACGACAAGCAGGCGCAATATCACTGTACACTCTGCCATCACAGCAATCACCACACCGCTCTACCTGTTAGCCTGCTAAGCCCCGTTTTACTTCCCGCACCTGCAATTATTAGCCGTGTTTATAAGCCAGCGGCACCTCGCAAAGCTAATTGCAGTCACACCTCTATACGCGCACCACCCGCTCACCTTCACACAGTTTAACCGTCAATTCTTGCTGCGCTTTTCTTTCGAAAACTTAGTGCGGCAAATTACTTACGTTTGCACTCACGTTTTTCTCGTTATTTAGCGTAGCAATTAGCTGCCATATATAGCGCGATTGAGCTTTGAGTGTTCTGCTATGTGGAGAATTTTATGAATATCTTTAATGCGCGCTCATGGGCAGCGCTAATCGCTTATTGTGGCTTATCACTCTCGGCCAACGCCAAAAACATTATTGAAGAAGTGGTGGTAACCGCATCGCCTTTGGGTAAATCCGTTGATCAAGTTATTCGCCCCGCCAATTTATTAAGCGGCGAACAGCTACGCGATGTCGCCAGCGCGACACTAGGTGAAACCCTCGCCAACCAGCTTGGCATACATTCAGCGAGCTTTGGCCCAAACGTTGGCCTACCGGTAATACGCGGGCGAAAGTAGGCAATCGGGTAAAGCTGATGCAAGACAGCATCGGTCACTAATGGATGCGTCCGACCGCCAGCCCCGATCACGCGGCTACCGTAGAACCATTACTCGCGAAAAAAATTGAAGTATTAGCGCGGCCCCGCGAGCTTAGCGCTACGGCAGCGGCGCCATCGGCGGCGTGGTAAATGTAATCGACAACCGCATTCCCGACAGGCCAAGGGAATCACCTAGCTTCGGTTTAGATCTAAGCGGTTCAAGTCAAAACGTACAACGCAAACTTGTTTTCACTGGCGACACGAGTCTTGACGATATTTCCTTTCATATTGACGGTTTAACGCGGTCGAGCGGTAACACGNAAATTCCCGGCTATGCGTTGACCGATGTGAACCAAGCGAAAAGCGAAGGTTTTACGAAAGGCGAAATNGACAACAGCGATGCAACCTCAACCGCAGGCTCCATCGGTGGTTCATATTTTTTCGACTCCGGCTACCTCGGTGTAAGCATTAATCGGATTTTGAACAACTACGGCGTGCCGCCGGACTCAGACGAACGCGTTCGTATCGATATGGCGCAAACGCGCTACGACCTAAAAGGCGAGTGGCAACCCGATAGCACACTTATTAATAAAGTTGATTTGCGAGTCGGTAAGGTTAACTACGATCACGTGGAGCTGGAAGACGGCTCCCCCGGCACGGCCTTTAGTAACCGCGGAACCGAGGCACGTATAGAGGTTTTGCACCAACCTTTCGGCAAAATGCGCGGCGCTCTGGGAGTTCAAATTAGTAAAAATCATTTTGCTGCAATTGGTGACGAAGCCTTTATTCCCGCTTCCGATACCAAACAGGCCGGTATTTTTATTATGGAAGAGGTAGAACTTAGTAGCCTTGCTGTCGAATGGGGAATACGCGTCGACTCACAAACGATTACAAGTGCCGACGACAATATCGAGCACAACATCCTCAATCTTTCAATATTGGCAACCTGGCCTTTAAGCGACGCATTACAATTCGACTTAGGCATTGCCCGAGCACAGAGGGCACCCAGCGCAGAGGAGTTACTAGCAGCTGGGCCACACCCGGCAACCGGCAGCTATTTAATCGGCGACTCTAATCTTGATGCGGAAACTAGCAACAATATTGAACTGGGGCTGGTTTGGTCTAGTAAGTTTTTTACCGCTACCGCCAACCTGTTCAGCAATAGTATTGAAGATTATATTTTTGCGGATAATCGTAACAGCCAACGCGACGAACTCGACCTGTACCACTACACCCAAGCCGATGCAAAGTTTCAAGGCGTAGAAGGAGAGCTAAACTTCACCTTAGGTAAGACGGTCGATATTCGAATATTTGTGGATTCGGTACGCGCAAGCCTAAAGAAGGGTGGCGACCTACCTAGAATTGCGCCACTGCGCTACGGCAGTCAGTTGGAATACCGGGCGGCGACTTGGCGCGGCACGGTAACGGCCAGCCGATCCGAATCGCAAACTCACTCAGGAACTTACGAAACAGCAACCGCAGGCTTTAATCGTGTCGACATGAAGTTTGACTACCCGCTGCGCGGCGAGCAAGTGTTGCTGTACGCAAAAGTGCGCAATTTATTGGATGCCGATATTCGATCGGCCTCATCCTATTTGCGTACCGTGGCCCCCGAAGCGGGACGGGGGTTTGAATTGGGGGCACGCTTACTCTTTTAAATCTTTGAGNCGTTTTTAGGCTTTTAAGACGTTTCGTAAATCATGCGTAAATTAGCGTCTACCGCACCACGGTTAGCGTCTAAAACAATACCGCCGCGCTTGCCGGCGGTTTTTCTCTGCCAGTCGCTGGTTAACCATTTTTGTAACCAACGCGCCATATCGTGTGAAGAGTTAACAATTTGCAAGGCGCCGCACTCGTATAACAAGCGACAAATTTCCGGATTGTTATATTGGCTTGGGCCCATCAATACGGGCACCTTATGCATACAGGGTTCCAGCGGGTTGTGACCACCGCGCTCGGCTATAGAGCCGCCAACAAATGCGATATCCGCAAAAGCATAGTAATTTTTTAAATCGCCCCATGGTATCGATAAACAACAGCTGGGTGTCAGCTCGAACATTTCCCGTCGACGCCTTAACCACCTTCAAGCCCGACATCTGGCACAACTCGAACACATCATCAAACCGTTGCGGATGGCGCGGCGCAATGATTAGCAATGCATTAGGAAATTGGGTAAGCGCAATTTTGAAAGCATCTAAAATCACCCGTTCTTCTGGCTCATGGGTACTACCAGCAAGAATAAGCGGGCGATTACTAGCATTAAATTTTTTGCGCAGCTCCTCAATCACACTGCGATCTTGTTCAGTAAGGGTAATGTCGAATTTAATATTGCGGGTTAACTGAACCTGTGGCGGCGCCAAGCCTAGTGCTAAAAAGTTTTTGTAGTCTCGCTGAGCTTGCGCACCAATTGCCCGCGTCTTTTTTAACGCGGGCAAAAACAAACGCCGGTAGCGCTGACATTGCACAAAAGATTTCTCGGTCATGCGGCCATTGACTATATACAAGGGGATTTTTCGTCGCCAACACTGATGAAATAAATTTGGCCAAAATTCCACTTCGGTAACAACAACCCGCTGTGGGTTAATAATTTTCACTAGACGCGACATGCAGAAAGGTAGGTCGAAGGGTAAATAGACGTGCTGTACTCGCGTGTTAAAAAGTTGTTTAACGCGTGCCGCACCGGTGGGCGTCATGGTGGTAATCGTTACTGAAAGTTGGGGGTCTTCTGCTAACAAACGATTAATCAGCCCCGAAGCCGCGACCACTTCCCCTACGGATGCACAGTGGAACAACCAACCTGAATTGGCTGGCGCTTTGAGTTTTAGCCCCAAGCGCTGCCAACACTCACCATCGGCACCGCAACGCGATGCACTTTTTCGACGCCACAACAACAACGCAAAAACCGGCAATAAAACTAAAAACAATAGACTGTAGAGTACTCGTACCAACTCATCAGTTAGGCTGGGCTGGTAGTTCAAAGAAGAATCGCTCGTAGCGGGTGCACCTTGCACTTTGGGTAAGTCCATATTCGGTTGGTTCTCTTTAACCTAAAATCTTCAATCTATAGCTCATGTGGGGAAGCACCATTAAAAGTCAATGGCGTTTGTTTGCAGAAGCTATATTGTTTCGCTGAATACTTTATTTTTAGCCGCGGCTCAGAGAAGATAGCCCCCCCTGCGACAACAATCCGCTATTGTAACCTTTTGGCCAAGATAACCACCATGACAAAATTTTTGCAGCAACGAGTAGGCCACAGAACTTTTTGGCACGACCCCGCCCGAGTGCAGCAAGTTTCGCAGGATTACTTCAGCGCACAACACTGGTCGCAACAGAATGCGCTCAGCGGCAGTGCTGCAGGGCGTGGCACAACGCACTTTATCCAATATGAAACACAAGAATGGGTACTGCGGCGCTACCAACGCGGCGGATTAATCGGCAGGCTACTCAACGATGAATACCTGTTTCTCGGTCTGAACAATACCCGAGGCTGGCGTGAACTGGCACTACTCGAAGCGCTGCAAACCCTGAACTTACCGGCGCCACGCCCTGTTGCAGCAATGGTCGAGCGCTGCGGGCTTTATTATCGNGCATCGCTATTAACCGAAAAAATAGCGGCCAGTCGCGANGGTTTTGAGTTGCTACAACACTCACCTTGGAGCGAGCAACAATGGCGTGACGTGGGTCGCTGTATTCGACGCTTCCACGACCATGCGGTGTACCACCACGACCTGAACATTCATAACATCATGCTCGATGGCGACAACAAGGTTTGGCTAATCGACTTCGACAAATGCGGCTTTCGCCCGGGCGAGTTTTGGAAACCAAAAAACCTCGCCCGCTTGAAGCGCTCACTACAAAAAGAGCAAAAGCGCTGCGAGCAATTTTACTGGCAGGAAAGTGATTGGGATGCTCTGCAGCAAGGCTATAACGCTTGTTAACGCAGCCAAATCACGCCTTTACAGCTTCGTCATTCACTTACGCCTAAGGCTTAGATTCAAGCTCCCGCTCTAGACGCTGCGCTACTGCTTGTGGTGAACCCGCAAAGCGAGCAAACAAATCGTACATTACCGGGATGAGAAACAGGCTAAACAAGGTTGCCACGGTCACCCCAAAAAACAGGGTTATGCCTAATACCGCCCGAGTTTCCGCTCCAGCGCCAAATGAGAAGATCAGCGGCAGCGAGCCAATCACAGTAGTTAAACTGGTCATTACAATTGGTCGCAAGCGCACTCGGCTGGCTTCCAATATAGCCTCGCGCACAGTTTTTTGCTGATCGCGTAGTTGATTGGCAAACTCAACAATTAAGATGCCGTTTTTGGTCGCCAAGCCAATAAGCATAATCAAACCGATTTGGCTGTAGAGGTTAAAGGTTCCACCGGTCAGCCATAAACCCAGCAAACCACCAGCCATCGCCAACGGCACAGTAAACATAATAATAAACGGGCTGATGTAGCTTTCGAACTGCGCCGCCAACACCAAAAACATCACTAAAATACCTAAACCGAAGGCAAATAATACCGAGTCGCCGGAGAACTTAAAGTCTTGCGACTGGCCTTTGTAATCAATTAAAACATGCTCTGGCAGCTCTCGCTCAACAAGGTTTTCCAAGTATTCCAAGGCGTCGCCCAACGCGTAACCATCGGCCAAATTTGCCTCCAAGGTTATGGCGCGGGTGCGGTTGTAGCGGTTTAAACTGTTCGATACCGCAAACTCACTTAGCGTCACTAAATTCGCCAAGGGGATAAGCTCGCCACTGCGTTCGGACCGCACATAGATACTGGAGATATCGGTTGGCGAGTTTTGCAGCGAGCGCTCACCTTCGACAAGAACATCGTATTCTTCGCCCTCGTCAATAAAAGTAGTGACGCGCTTAGTGCCCAAAATAGACTCTAGGGTACGGCCAATATTTTGTACGCTTACACCGAGTTCGGCGGCGCGGTTGTAGTCGATATTCACCTGAATTTGCGGGTTGGTGTCTTTGTAATCAGTATCGACCGCAACCAACTTAGGGTTCTCTTCGGCGATCTTACTCAACAGCACCTCCTGCCATTCGGCCAACTCTTCGTAAGTACCGCCGCCAATCACAAACTGTACGGGCTTCGCTACCCGCGAGCCGATGCCTTGGCGCATTACTGCAAACGCACGCACGCCGGGTAAGTCTGACAGGCGCTGTTGTACGTCGTCCATAATGTCCCAGGCCGAACGCCGCTCCGACCAGTCGCTCAGCACCATGATGACCATGCCGTGGTTAAAGCTACTAATTAATCCCCATGCCCGAGGCGCGCGCACTAGCACACGCTCGGCTTCACCACTTTCCGCAAACGGCAGCAGACGCTGTTCAATCTCGTCCATGTAGTCTTTCATATATGAAAAACTCGCACCCTCGGGGCCGTTAATCATTACGAAGAAAGCACCGCGATCTTCTTTTGGCGCAAATTCCGAGGGAATGCGACTCGCCATAAAAATGCTGGCGACTAACAGCAACACGAACACCAGTACCACCCATAGCGGATGTTTGATACAGGCTTCGACCCAGCGGTTGTAGCGAAACTGAAACTTGGCAAATAGGCTATCGACCCATTGCACCGCGCCGCTACTTTTGCTCGCNGGGCGTAAAACCTTCGANGCCAGCATGGCCGAGAGGGTTAACGCCACTAGGCTAGAAAAAACCACNGCCGCCGACATGGTTAAGGCAAATTCGCCGAACAAACGCCCCAAATCACCTTCCAACACCGCGATCGGCGCAAACACCGCAACTAGTACCAAGGTTGTTGCAACCACCGCAAAGCCAACCTGTCTCGTACCTCGATAAGCGGCAACCAGTGCGGTTTCGCCGTACTCNTCCATACGCCGGTGAATGTTTTCCAACACCACAATTGCGTCATCGACCACCAGGCCGATGGCCAACACCATCGCCAACAAAGTCAGTAGGTTGACGGTAAACCCCCANAAGGCGAGCAGAATAAAGGTCGCAATCAAGGACACCGGCACCGTCACTGCTGGCACCAACATGGCCCGCGCGCTGCCTAAAAATAAATAGATAACCAAGATCACCAGAAAGATGGCTATCGCTAGGGTTTTATACACCTCGTTGATAGCCTCTTCGATAAACACCGAGGTATCGTAGCTTTGGCGAATTTGCATGCCCTCAGGAAGGCCGGGATTAATCCGCGCGGCGGCTTCTTTTGCACCGCGTGCTACATCAATAGTGTTGGCGGTAGACTGCTTGGTAATACCAATGCCCACCATCGCCTCGCCGTTACCGCGAAAGAAGGTACGGGTTTCTTCGGTGCCTTTTTCCACGCGGGCGACATCGCCGAGCCGAACCAGATAGCCGTCATCCCCCTGCGCCAATACCAACTGAGAAAAGTCCTCGGCATTGGCAAAACTGCGTTCAACTCGCACCCGAAATAGACGATCAACCGACTCTAGCGCACCGGCAGGTAGCTCGACGTTTTCGGCTCGTAACGACGCTTCAACTTCGCGCACCGTTAGGTTGTGTGCCGCCAATTGCACGCGGTCGATCCAGACTCGCATAGCAAAGCGCTGACCGCCGCCAACACGCACACGGGCAACGCCGTCGACTGTGGAAAAGCGATCGACTAAATAGCGTTCCGCATAATCCGTTAGCTCTGGCACGGTTAAGCGGTCGCTGGAAAGGTTCAGCCACATAATCACGTCTTCGTTGGAATCCACCTTCTGCACATCTGGCGTGTCGGCCTCCTGGGGAAGATCATCCAACACCCGCGCGACGCGATCGCGAATATCGTTCGCCGCCGATTCCATATCGCGGCCAATATCGAACTCAACGTTGATGTCGGAACGACCGTCTTTACTCGATGATTCGACAAACCGCACCCCCTCCACACCAGAGATACGATCTTCAATCACTTGGGTTATACGCGTTTCAACAACGCTGGCGGCGGCGCCGGGGTAGTTAGTGCTAATCGACACCACTGGCGGGTCGATGTCTGGGTATTCGCGCAGCGGCAAACGCTCGAACGCGAGCACACCAAAGGCGATTAATAGCAGCGAGATCACTGATGCGAACACAGGTCGCTTGATACTGATATCCGACAAAATCATAACGGGTCCCGTGATTTAGTTGATGTGGCTGTTATTTTGACTGTTTTCAGAACCAGAACCGCCACTGACAACCTCGCCCGATAATAATTTTGGAATGCTTTGGGAAGGCGTTAACACCGACTTAACTTCTACGGCAGCATCGGGGCGCAAGCGCATAGTGCCATGCACAACAACCTGTTCGCCAAGTTCTAAACCCGACACCACTTCGACAATACCGGGCTTACGCAAACCCAGTTCGAGCACGCGTTTGCGCGCCACAGCAGGGCTAACGCTGCTGTCGATAACATACACATAAGATTCGCGACCAACCTGAATAATACTTTGCTCTGGCACTGTTAATGCCGAGCGCGAACTGTCGCTTAGACGTACCGTCATTAGCAGGCCTGGCTTTAGCTTTCGATCGGGGTTAGGGATAATCGCTCTGGCAATAACAGCGCGTGTAACAGGGTCTATGCGGCTACCAATACTGACCAGCTCGCCAACAAAATCTTCATCACCATAGGCTTTACCACGAGCTCGAATTTCCATCCCCGTCTTTAACTTGGCCATGTGGACGGCGGGAATGGCCATATCCAACTTCATCACGCGATCATCATCAAGCGTGGTAATCGCGTCGCCGGGCCTTACCAAAGCGCCAACACTGATATTGCGCAACCCCACCACGCCGGAAAACGGCGCAATAATCAGTCGATCCTGTAACCGCGATTGCACTGCTCGCA
>Ga0065722_100397_pt1 | contig 18863 bp, 15 predicted proteins | sample BansetMetagenome_FD_59109 | JGI IMG/M metagenome (GOLD analysis project Ga0065722, IMG submission 59109) | Bankia setacea gill microbial communities from Puget Sound, Washington, USA - Caecum Enriched | ecosystem: Host-associated > Mollusca > Digestive system > Ceca | place: United States... | reverse complement strand
CAGTTGTCTCATCTTCGATACAGTGGCCATGAATCGCGTCGATGCCGAATATCAACGGGATGTTTAACCGTGATTGCGCCTGATTAGCGCTCTTTAGCTCACCGATTTGGTCGCCGGTAGAATGTAGGTAAGAGCCAAGCTTGTACTTCTCGATAAAGGTTTCGGGGTCCGACTCAAACCCCGGTAGCTGCACCATTTGGCCGACTTTTTCCNNTAGGGTCATACGAGCCAACAGGTCTTCCACACGCGCTTCGACCGGAAGCGAGCTATCAAGGTAAAGGGGTTTAATAGTCATTATCTATTCATTCCATCAATATCAATTTTACATCGGTGATAGTGTCGTCTCTGTTCACACTCTATAATGACCTCAATGCCACCTCGCCGAATCAGAGGAGAAGTCGATGAAGGCCATTAATACCCGCTACTTAAAGTTAGCCCATGTCACCCTATACCAACGCCCATCGTGCCCGTTTTGCATTCGTGTCGAACACGCCACGCGGGCAATGGGCTTGCAGATTAAATCGGTGAACACTTCATCGGAGCCAAAAGCGCGNAAAGAGCTTATTGAGGATGGCGGCAAAAGCCAAGTGCCTGCGCTTAAAATTGAACAGCCAGATGGCGAAGCTGTATGGTTGTATGAATCTTTAGATATTATTCACTTTCTAAAGGAGCACTTTGCTCATAGCGCGGTTGCCGCTAACTTGTAGCCCGCTAATCTCTGGACTGCCAAAACATCCAACCGAAAGCCAATGATGTTGAGAAATAGTGATTAGTTTCCATTAGGGGACTATCACTAAATTCGGCAGCGGCAAGATTGTCGTAACGAAGATTCCAACCTACCCATAAATTCTGCCAGCGCTTTTTCATCGAAATTTTAGAGTAAGCGCCACTATAACCAGCTTTCGCACTATAAAAAGGTCGCGTGTCGGTAACGAATTCTGGCGCTACGCTGTAGTAATAGTCGTGATATTGTTCAGACGCCCAGAGAAAACCGACATCAAGTTTTCCTTCCCACTCTTGCCAAAGATTTGGCTTGCGATAGGTGAGCTTTGGATTGGCGTTATAGCCTATATGCTCGATGTTATCGAAACTCACCGCAAACACCGCTCGCACGGGTAGACGCAGCGCCCAACCAGAATCGAACGACTCACCCGTTAAGTTAATATTGACCGCAGGGCCTATCTCAAACGCCGAATCTAACTCCGTCATACCCGCGCGCATCTTATTATTTTTACTGCCACCGTTTAACGCAGCTTCGCCGCTGATGGTGAATTCAACATTTTCACTTATCGAAAAGCGACCGCGAATACCACTGCGATCGGCCTGCACAATTTCGCCACGGTAGATAAGTATAGGGAAGGGTAACGCGTAAACACGCGCTTCATCAGAACCCCGGTAGTCACCCAAATACTGGCTGGCTAAACCAATTCCTAACTCAGCTTTCGGCAACGACTCAGCAGCCGCAACAGCGCCAGATAATGAGAGCGCAACGACACAAGACAGACATAAATTACAAGTGAAATCTAATTTTAACTTTATCAAAGTAACGCCCATTTTTAATATATTGTTATCTATTCTAAGCCAGAAACTTTTCAGTAATTGTAAATTGATGCAATCGAAAGTTACATTTATATCTAGTCCAGTTTAAAGGTCGTAACCCTCAGTGTTACTTAAGCCGGATCGATTTATAGGTGACCTACACCTCTACTCTCCGCATTCCAACTTTTCGGTAAGGATAAATCACTTAACAAAAAAAACCCGCGAGAAGCGGGCTTTTTTCGAAAGAACTAACAGAGTAACGAGAACTTAAGCCTCGTCGCCTGCATCGCTAGTTTCTTCCTGTGTCGGAGCTGGCAACAACTCTTTAATCGAAAGTTTAATGCGGCCGCGCTGGTCAATGTCCAAACACTTCACATCAACGTCCTGACCTTCGGTCAAATAGTCGGTCACATTCTGCACGCGCTCGTGTGCGATTTGTGAAATATGGACCAAACCATCTTTACCAGGCAAGAAGTTTACAAACGCACCGAAATCAACGATTCGAACAACTTTACCGGTATAGGTAGCACCAATTTCGGCTTCCGCGGTAATTTCTTCAATTCGTAAAATAGCCGCTTGCAAACCGTCGCCATCATCGGCGTAAATTTTAACCGTACCATCGTCGTCAATATCGATAGAAGAACCGGTCTCTTCGGTAATTGAACGGATAGTAGCACCACCTTTACCAATGATGTCACGGATCTTATCTGAATCCACTTTCATCGTATGGTATTGCGGAGCATTGTCAGACAACTTTCCGCGCGGTGTAGCAATTACTGCATTCATTTCAGTAAGAATATGCAAACGAGCGGCCTGTGCCTGCTCCAATGCTTTCTCCATGATTTCTTCAGTAATGCCTTCAATTTTGATGTCCATCTGCAAAGCAGTAACACCATTGGCAGTACCGGCAACTTTAAAGTCCATATCACCAAGGTGATCTTCGTCACCCAGAATATCGGTCAAAATCGCGTAGCCGTTATCTTCTTTTACCAAGCCCATTGCAATACCGGCAACTGGCGCCTTCAATGGTACGCCTGCATCCATCAAGGCCAGGCTAGTACCGCACACCGATGCCATTGAACTAGAACCATTTGATTCTGTAATTTCACTGACAACACGAATGGTATAAGGGAAGTCATCACCTTTCGGCAACATCGCGCCAACACCACGACGCGCCAAACGGCCGTGACCGATTTCACGACGACCTGTACCGCCCATACGACCACACTCACCTACAGAGTAAGGAGGGAAGTTGTAGTGAAGCATAAAGTTATCTTTACGCTCGCCTTCGAGCGCGTCGATATTCTGTGCATCGCGAGCAGAACCTAAGGTAGCTACAACTAATGCTTGAGTTTCGCCACGGGTGAATAACGCTGAACCGTGTACCTTTGGCAATACGCCAACTTCAACCTGTAAACCGCGTACGGTTTTATTGTCACGACCATCAATGCGCGGCTCACCAGCTACGACACGAGTACGAACAATATTCTTTTCAAGTTTGGCAAAAAGTTTTTTAACGTCGTCGGCTGTTACGCCGCTACCATCTTTAGCCAATTCGCCAACCGCTTGGTTGCGCAATTCGTTAAGACGATCGTAACGCTTAGCTTTATCAGTAATGCGGTACGCAACACCAATTGAATCTTCAAAATTAAGTGCAACCGCAGCTTTGAGCTCTTCGTTAACCGCTTCTGGAGACCAATCCCAAACGGGCTTGCCAGCATCACGCACTAACTCTTTAACCGCTTGGACAACCGCTTGCATTTCTTGGTGAGCGTAAAGTACTGCGCCCAACATGATATCTTCTGGCAATTCGTTTGCTTCAGACTCAACCATTAAAACAGACGTCTTGAGTACCGGCTACAACCATATCTAGCTCAGACTCTTTAAGCGCCGAGTAGCTTGGGTTAAGCACATAACCTTCGTTAGCGTCATAACCTACGCGCGCAGCGCCGATTGGACCAGCGAAAGGAATTCCGGAAATCGCCAATGCAGCGGAGGTACCGATCAAAGCAGCAATATCTGGATCAACATTTTTCTCAGCGGCGATTACAGTACAAACAACTTGTACTTCATTCATAAAGCCTTTAGGGAAAAGCGGACGAATAGGACGGTCGATTAGACGTGACGTTAAAGTCTCTTTTTCTGAAGGTCGCCCTTCGCGCTTAAAGAAACCGCCGGGGATTTTGCCCGCAGCATAAGCCTTTTCTTGATAGTGTACTGAGAGTGGGAAAAAGCCCTGACCAGGAGAAGCTTCTTTCGCACCAACAACGGTACATAACACTCGGGTCTCACCCATAGAGACCAACACCGCGCCAGATGCCTGACGAGCGATACGGCCTGTTTCGAGGGTTATGGTATCGTTACCAAATTGAAATTTTTTAATTACCGGATTCACAATTTTATCCTTTGTTTGCAAGCGCCCCATTGCGCTTTTATATTTTCTTTAACCAATACAACATAAATCGCCCAGTCGGCACGCTTAAAAACACAGCGCGCGTTCCAGGCAAGAGAGTTACCGAATATCGGTATAACAACGTAGGAATTGAAAAGAAAATGCCCGCACAAGGCGGGCACTTTTGCTTAGCGACGCAGACCCAATTTTTGGATCAGAGCAGCGTAGCGACTAACGTCTTTGCTCTTCAAGTAATCCAGCAGCTTACGACGCTGGTTTACCATACGAATCAGACCGCGACGAGAGTGGTGGTCTTGTTTGTGATCCGCAAAGTGACCTTGAAGTTTGTTGATGTTAGCAGTGAGCAATGCAACTTGAACTTCAGGTGAGCCAGTATCTGTGGCGCTAGTTTGATGTTCTTTTACAATTGCGTCTTTTTCTAGAGCACTAAGTGCCATGTCAATATCCTCTTGCTGTTAACATGCGAAAAACGCTGTACTCAACGGAATCTTCCGCGAGTATACCGCGTCGTTTACACGGCCTGTCCGCGCATGTTTACAGACAGGTCGATGAGCTAAAAGCCCAATTCTTGCGAGTTATAACACTCGTTAACTGACCACAAGTCGCTTTGGTGCGACGCGGCCGTCGTCGGTGATATCACCAACGCCTAAAAATTCACCAGTGTCCTGGAAGACGCGCACTGTATCACCTTCATCGCCGATACGGTAGACCTGATTGACGATCACCGGTTGGCCACGACTAAAGTAAAAACCGCTGTTTTGGTCAAGCTCAACTGCCGCCAACTGCGCAACTGGCGTGTCCATCGGCAATAAATGGTGATCTAACACTTCGGCACGTTCATCGCCGCGCTCAGTTTCTAGCGCGTCAAAAGTAGTCGCCTGCTCAATGCTAAACGGGCCTGCCTGAGTGCGACGCAACGTTGCCACATGGGCACCAAAACCGAGGTCTCGACCTAAGTCTTCTGCTAGGCTGCGAATATAGGTGCCTTTACTGCACTCGACGAGTACATCGACCTCAGCTATCTCTCCGCCTCGAAAGTCTTTGATTTCATAATTAAAAATGGTTACAGCGCGCGCTGCGCGCTCCACTTCGATACCTTCTCGCGCCAACTTATAAAGCGGCTGACCGTCTTTTTTAAGCGCTGAATACATCGGGGGAATCTGTTTTATATCGCCGCGGTAAGGAGTAATTGCCGTCTCTACCTGAGCCAAAGTTAACGCACTTGCGTCAACCTCTTTCAAGACTTTGCCATCGGCGTCTGCGGTATCGGTTGTCATACCAATACGAAAGGTGCTGAGGTAGGTTTTATTCGCGTCGAGGAGATATTGAGAAAACTTAGTCGCTTCACCAAAACATAGCGGTAATACGCCAGTAGCCAGTGGGTCCAAGGCGCCGGTGTGACCAGTCTTGTTGGCAAAATAGAGNCGTTTCGCTTTTTGCACCACATCATTTGATGTCATGCCCGCGGGCTTATCAATTATCAGCACACCGTCAATCAGACGACCGAACTTTCGCTTACGCCCCAAAATCAGCTTCCCTGTTCGTCGTCATCATCTAAATGATGAGACTGATCTTGCGCGACAGCGCGATCGATAAGGCTGGAGAGAACCTGACCGTGAACCGCCGATTTATCGTAGAAGAACTGCAACCGCGGAGCAATACGAAGNTTTAGATCGCGGGCAACATGCAAACGCAAAAAATTAGCCGCTTTATTCAGTACAGAAACGGAAACCTCAGCCTCCGTGTCACCCTCAGCACCAACTACGGTGATATAGACCTTGGCGTTAGCTAAATCACGGGTAACCGTTACCGCATTGATATTAACCATACCAACACGGGGGTCGCGTACTTCTGCACGAATATGCTGCGCTAAACTGCGCTGCAATGCATCGGCAACTCGGTCCGAGCGTTTAAATTCTCTTGGCATACATCTCCACCAATGATATCGCTAAAAGGTGCGCCAGCTACTAAAGCTCGCGCGCGACTTCTTTAACAGAGAAAACTTCGATCTGATCGCCCACTTTAACGTCGTAGTTTTTCACGCCGATACCACACTCGGTACCGTTGCGAACTTCACCTACATCGTCTTTAAAGCGGCGTAAAGATTCCAATTCACCTTCAAAAATCACAACGTTTTCACGAAGAACACGAATAGGCTTATTACGATATACGGTACCCTCAGTCACCATACAGCCGGCCACTTGGCCAAACTTAGGCGAACGGAACACGTCGCGTACATCCGCAATACCCAGAATTTCTTCTACCCGCTCGGGATCCAACATACCACCAAGGGCGGCTTTCACTTCGTCAATCAGCTGGTAAATAATGCTGTAATAGCGAATTTCTGCATTCTCTGTTTCGGCTAGCTTACGTGCGGAGTTATCTGCACGAACATTAAAGCCCAACACAATTGCACCAGATGTCAGCGCAAGGTTTACGTCGTTTTCGGTAATACCACCAACACCGCCACCAACAATGTTCACCTGGACTTCATCGTTACCCATTTCGGTAAGGGCCGCCTGAATTGCTTCCAATGAACCGCGCACGTCAGTTTTTAGAACAACCGGTAATACCTTGGTTTCATTTTCACCAATATTGGCAAACATATTTTCAAGCTTCGCCGCTTGCTGGCGCTGCATGCGTTCATTGCGCTCTTTCTCAGCACGGAACTCCGCCATATCACGAGCTTTACGCTCATCGGGCACAACCAAGAATTCGTCACCGGCATTAGGGGTTGAATCCAAACCTAAAATTTCAATCGGCGTCGATGGTCCCGCTGTTTTCACCTGCTTACCCAGCTCATTGGTCATGGCGCGAACCCGGCCAAAACTTTGGCCAGCCAATAAAATATCACCGCCTTTGAGCTCACCCGCTTGCACCAACACGGTCGCAACTATGCCGCGACCTTTGTCCATTCGCGATTCAATTACGACACCGCGTGCTGGAACATTGATCGGTGCTTTTAGTTCAAGCAGTTCAGCTTGTAGAGCAACCGACTCAAGTAAAGCATCAATACCTTCACCTGTGTGAGCAGACACATGCACAAACTGAGTGTCACCACCCCACTCTTCGGGNATTACATCTTTCGCGGCAAGCTCATTCTTAACGCGATCAGGGTCGGCAGCTTCTTTATCGATTTTGTTAATGGCAACAACCATTGGCACGCCTGCAGCGCGAGCATGCTGCACAGCTTCTACGGTTTGCGGCATTACGCCATCATCGGCGGCAACAACCAAGATAACAACATCCGTACACTGAGCACCGCGCGCACGCATNGCGGTAAACGCGGCGTGGCCGGGAGTATCCAAAAATGCAAGCTCACCATGGCTGGTAGTTACACGATAGGCTCCGATGTGCTGAGTGATTCCACCCGCCTCACCAGAAGCCACACGGGTTTTGCGAATATAATCTAATAGTGACGTTTTACCGTGATCAACGTGACCCATAACGGTAACCACTGGCGACCTGCCGACCATTTCAGCACCGGTATCATGAGCAACTTCCGAGCGTAATTTTTGCTCTTCTGCATCAGCACTAACCAAAACGACGCGGTGTCCCATTTCTTCTACCACTAACTGGGCAGTCTCTTGGTCGATCGGCTGATTCAAAGTCGCCATGGTGCCAAGCTTCATTAATTGCTTAACCACCTCACCCGCTTTTACGTTCATACGCGACGCAAGCTCTGCCACAACAATCTCTTCTGGCACTTCTACATCGTAGGTGATTTTTGCAGTCGGCTTTTTAAAGCCGTGACGATTCTGAACCTTAATAACTGGACGCTTACCGCCAGAAGAACCCAATCGCTTCTGCTTGGGGGAATGAATAACTTCTTCAATTTCTTCTTTGTCTTCAACAAAATCCAATGCTGAAGCCACTTTTTTCGGCGCAGCTACCTTTTTAACGGCTTTACCTGCTTTTTTGTTGTGACGAGACTTAGCGCTCTCATCATCAAAATCTTCATCTTCTTTGGTTTTGGTCTTTTTAATGTGCTTATGACGCTCATCTTCGGTCGCTGGTGCGGTTTTTTTCTTAGCATCAACAGCTGGCTGATCTTTGTCCGACTGGCGCTTCTCTTCCGCTAAGCGGCGAATCTCAAGCGCATCTTCCTCTGCCTTTCGGCGAGCGTGTGTAGCTTTTTGTCGCAAAGCTTCTGCATCGTCAACGAAAGTCCCGGTAGATGGCGTTGCTGAAGCTGGCACAACTTCAATTTCCGGTGTTTCAACTACGGGCTCAGGTACTTCTACAACCGCGGGGGTTTCAACCACTGGCTCTACCGGCACTTCAAGCTCTTCTGCTGCAACTTCAAGTTCAAGTTCGTCAGTCAACGGCGCTTCTAGTTCTTCTGTCTCGTCACGCTTGACGAAAGTACGCTTCTTACGCACCTCAACATTTACCGTCTTGCGCGCACTTCCCGACCCTGTTTTTAGGGTCGTAGTGGTCTTACGTTTTAAGGTGATTTTTTTGGGTGCTTCAACGCTCTCACCGTGGCTGGACTTTAAAAAAGCCAACAGTGTTTGTTTTTCTTCGTCGGATACGCTGTCATCAGCATTTTTTTGCTTCAAACCTGCCTGCTGCATTTGAGTCAAGATACGCTCAACGCTTGCTCCAACTGACTTGGCGAGTTCACTTACAGTTACTTCAGCCATAGATATTCTCAGTTTCCGTTAATCAATACATTCATATAGTGGGGTCGGCTTAGTCGCAAAATAAAAGGCCGGAGCCACTAAGCCATAACTTTGGTGCAGTAACTTAATTTTCGTCTGCAAACCAAGGTTCACGTGCTTTCATAATCAATGCGGCAGCACGTCCTTCGTCCATGCCATCGACTTCCATCATCTCGTCTACCGACTGCTCGGCCAAATCTTCCATAGTAACAACACCGCGAGCGGCGAGCACGGTTGCCAGCGCTTTGTCCATGCCGTCCATATTCAATAGGTCTTCGGCAGGCTCGGCACCGGTTTGCTTTTCTTCTGATGCCAGCGCCTGAGTTAGCAACGCATCTTTAGCGCGGCTACGTAATTCGTTGGCAATGTCTTCGTCGAAACCTTCGATACTCAGAAACTCCTCCAAAGGTACGTAGGCAACCTCTTCTAAAGTTGTAAAGCCTTCGTCTACCAATACCTCGGCAACTTCCTGTTCAACATCAAGAGCTTCCATAAAGACTTCAATAGAGCTGCCTGTTTCTAATTGCTGCTTCTCATTCCACTGTTCAACGCTCATCACGTTGATTTCCCAGCCCGTTAGCTCAGAGGCTAAGCGAACATTCTGGCCGCCACGACCAATGGCTTGCGCAAGGTTGTCGGCATTAACAGCCAAATCCATGGAATGCGTTTCTTCATCGACAACAATCGATTCGATTTCCGCGGGAGACATCGCATTAATAACAAATTGTGCGACGTTGTCGTCCCACAAAACAATATCGATGCGCTCGTTACCAAGCTCATTCGATACTGCCTGAACCCGTGAACCACGCATACCGACACAAGCGCCGACTGGATCGATGCGNCCATCATTAGTCGACACAGCAATCTTTGCGCGTGAACCAGGGTCACGAGCGGCAGCTTTTAAACTGATAACTTCTTCAGCAATTTCTGGCACTTCAATTTTAAATAATTCAACCAACATTTCTGGACAAGCGCGGCTCAGATAAAGTTGCGGCCCGCGCGCCTCTGGACGTACATCCATTAGCATTGCACGGATGCGATCGTTCATACGAAACACTTCACGGCCAACTAACTCTTCGCGAGGCAACAAGCCTTCGGCATTACCGCCGAGATCTACAATAATATTATCGCGTGTGACTTTTTTGACAGAACCTGAAATCAACTCACCTACACGGCCGCGATACTGATCAACAATTTGTGCTCGCTCTGCTTCGCGAACTTTTTGCACAATCACTTGCTTCGCGGTCTGAGCGGCAATCCGGCCAAACTCAACGTTCTCGACAACTTCTTCGTAGGTATCGCCTATCTTCAAGCTGGANTCTTTTTCAAACGTCCTCTTCAGTCGTAAACTGCGTTCCCAGCTCAGCGAGAGTATCATCGCTAACAACTAACCAACGTCGCTTGGTTACGTAGTCGCCAGTACGGCGATCGATGCTTACTTCAATTTCTGACTCTTCGTCATAACGTTTTTTAGTCGCAGTTGCTAACGCGAGCTCAATCGCTTCAAATATAACGCTTTGATCAACACCTTTTTCGTTTGATACAGCGTCTGCGACCAATAAGATTTCTTTTTTCATCGAGTTGCCTCTGAATCCATAAATATCGGAAAACCGCTCTTAGAAGCGGGGGACAATATTCGCTTTGTCGATTAATTCAAACGGAAGCAAATATTCTTCGTTGTCCACTTCCAGCACAATTTCGTCACCCTCTATACCTTTGAGGATGCCGGAAAATTTTCGTCGCCCATCAAATGCGACTCGTAATCGGATAGTTGCCTGCTCGCCAACGTAAGCTTGATACTGTTCCAAGCGAAACAACGGACGATCCATTCCTGGTGACGACACCTCAAGCGTGTACTCGCCGGTGATAGGATCTTCAACATCCAAAACACTACTAATTTGGCGACTTACACGTTCGCAATCTTCCACCAATACGCCGTCAGGTGCTTTTTCGATATACACCCGCAGCATGGATTGCTTACCCTGAGCGTGGTAATCCAGCCCCCACAACTCGCAACCAAGCGACTCCACTACAGGCTTTAACAATTCATCTAATTGTGAGTACTTACTTGCCACGTTTGTNTTTGCCTCAGTCACACAATCCAGAAATAAAAAATGGGCACTAAGCCCACCTCACAACATTCGGTTTTGAAACAACGTCAAATCCCGGCAAGCATTTTAGACTATTTCCAGAGCCAGCCCCACATCAAGTGCCGCAACTAATGCTCCAGATACGAAAAAACCCCATATAGGGGCTTATCGAATAGCGTAACAAACGCCAACTGCTGTCCGCTGACACCCTATATAGTGTTCAGCTTAATGCCGAAAGATGACGACACTAATCAACTTTGCAGAACGAATAGAAATTCATTTCTTTCTGCCGACACCGAGCAACAAAAATGTTGGTACTCAATGCCTTTTAATAAGTTGGTAGCGGGGGCTGGATTTGAACCAACGACCTTCGGGTTATGAGCCCGACGAGCTACCAGGCTGCTCCACCCCGCACCTGCTTTGTTGCCTTCTCTACTTAGCTAAGCCATAAACCCTTAGCAGCAGAGGGGGCGCATTATAGGGGCGGGCGCTTTGGGCGTCAAGGGGGTTCAACCGCTATATTCCGATATAAGCGAAATAAATATTTATCCGCCAAACAATTTCTTTTTTAGCTCATCNTCTTTCTTTTCATCCACCGCCTGGTCAATTGCCCCACCAACAGCTCCACTTAACTTTGCACTCATCATTTCGGTCAATATATTTTCGCGCTGATCGGCGCTAGCGCTTAGACCCTGCCAGCTAGCTAGAACGGTAGTAACCTCAGCACTCGGACCGGCAGCTTTTGCATCGAGCTTTTGTCTCAGCTCAGCAAGAGCCACTTTAGCCTCACCACTAACCGAAGCTGCCACAATAGCGGCGACCTGCTCGTCAAGATTAGAGCCGAGTGATATGTGCGGCGCGTTATAACGCCCAGTCACACCCAGCTGAATCTTTATTTGCTCGAGATTATCGACTACACCAGCGATACGCTTACCGACCACCTCGGTGGAACTGGAACTCAGCCGAAGCGGACTTAGATTAACACTGCCCGCACCATCCAGTTCGCCGGCGGTCACTTCTAGCACCCCACTAGAGGCTAATTTCGCTGCGACCACATCACTCCGCAACACATCACTATTTANCAAACTAATATCACTGAGCTCGACGCCGCTCGCCTGCCAACGCTGCTCTGCATTTAAGCCGGCATCCGTAAAAGAAAAACGGCCATTGAGTTCCAAGGTTAAATCACCGCCAACTTGCGCGGACGCCAAAGTGTAGCGCGTGGCGCGGCCCAACGCTTTATGATCTCCAGTAACGTCCTGCCAGCGCGATACAAAATGCTGCTGCGAGAACTCCAAGTCAACATCCGCCTCGCGAATCAAGAAACTCGGCAGCCCTCCATCGTCAGAAAAACTCACCCAACGACCCAGGACACGCTGACGCGCAGCGTCCTGCTCGGCTCGATGCTGGAGAAGCGGGGCCACGGTTTCCAGCGCAGAGAGTGCGTAACGCCCCCAACGCCGCACGGACTCGCCGAACAGACGCTCAGTTAACGCATCCAGCGACGTCGCGCCAGTAAGCGACCTTTTAAGCTGATCATAATCGCGCCTAGGCGCCGCCTCCAGCTGAGCTAGAGCGTCTCGCCCATCACGCTGAGCGGCGAGCAAAACATCTTTCGCTTGGGCGACCTTATCGCGCTCCCGCTGCACCTCTTTTTTAAATGCATCCAAACGCTCCTTACCAGAAAGTAGCTCTGCGGGCGTACGGTAATCGGCATCGAGGATAACGCTCAAGTCTTCGGCTAAACGCTTTAACCGGGGCTCATCAGGCAGTTGCTCGTAGGCCTGCCGCACCTCTACTTTATATTTCACGGTAACCGCTTCAACACGATTAATTGCTGCCGTAGTCTGCAAATCTTCCGCAGCAATAAGTTCGTCTACACTCGGCAGCGCAAGACGCGCCTCTAGATCACGTGCAACGCCGCTATCGGCGACCCGCTCAACGCGCTTCTTTAATGAGAGATCAATACTATAAAGCCTACCCGGCGCAGCGCGCTCAGTACCAAATTTTGCACCCGTCATCGCCAACTTATCGATGATAATCTTATCGCTAAAAAACGGCAGGAACTCGATGCGCGCCGCCAACTCATCAGCCTCAAACAAATTACGCTCCGGAGAGCTGGCATCCGTAACCTGCAGCCCCCGTAAGATAATGGAAAAGGGTGAAAACTGATGGTCAACCTTTGCGACGTTAACCTCAGCACCAACTACGCGTGAACCAAACGATTCCACACCCCATTTCACCGAAGTGTCAAAGAACAACTCGACAACCAGCGCAAGCAAAACCAGCGCGACACCAAACCCTAGCAGCCCCTTCCAGCGAACAATCCTCACAGACTTCCTCCTGACCCAAACCCAACTGAACTTATACTCAGTCAGCCAAGGCCTGATACCAACGATACACACCACTCGCCTTTAACAATCTCGCAATACGCAAACGATTGACCCAAGCTCGCAGACGATTACGATACTGCCCCACCAAGAAACGGGTGGCGATCAAAACAAACGGCGCAAGCAACAAAGAAACGCTCAGAGATCCCAGCGTGAGAGTGTGGTTAAACTGCCCCAAACGAGCGAGATTGTTAGCGTAGAGCTGAGTCCAAAAGGGCTGCAAAGACTCACTAGNCAAGAGCCCCTCACCTACACCAATCATTGCAGGGTCAAACAGGTAGGCCAATCCAGAAAACAATGTAAGCGCCGCCACAAAGCTTCCCAAGTTGACACGAAACCCCAACACCAAGCACAGAATAATTAAATTATGAAGACGCCAAAAACGGCGTAAAGGCCGACGATCAACGCAAACATCACTGCAAACGCGATTTGCCAAGGACTGGCATCAGAATTGAGCGCCTTAATAAATTTAGCGACGATGTTCACTCACAAACCTCCTTGATCAAGTCACACGACACCAGCACCGACTATATACTTCGCGACGCACTTACACGGCATCAACAGGCGAAGTTGCTACACGCATCAAGTATTTACGACCATAAAACACGCAGAGGGCATAAGCAAGCGTCGCGCCCGACGACACCTGACAAACGAACAGGCACAAAAAAGCCCCGACTAGCGGGGCTTTCAGGACGATACTGGACAGTATCGGTTTTGCTTTTGGTGCCCAAGTCCGGACTTGAACCGGAACAGCTTGCGCCACTACCCCCTCAAGATAGCGTGTCTACCAATTCCACCACTTGGGCTAAAACGTTAAATCTATTCTTTGGATTCTGAGGCTGTATCTTTGATCGAATCCACAGCGCCGTCGACAACAGCCTTCGCGTCAACTGCAGCATCTTCTAACGCTGCTGGCACATCACTAACAGACTCTGCTACCGCCGCGGGCACATCGCTTACGGCATCGCTAACAGCGGCTGGAATTTCCATCTCTTCCAAGCCCGGCAGCGAGAACTCATCTCCCACCTCTGTTTGCTGCTTAGCGGTAACCGCCAAGGTAAAACTGGTGACAAAAAAGACTGTAGCGAAAATTGCTGTCATGCGTGAGAAAAAATTACCCGCGCCAGCCGAACCAAACAGTGTTTGAGACGCGCCACCACCAAAAGATGCACCCATATCGGCACCTTTACCCTGCTGCAACATGATTAAACCAATNATGGCAAAGGCAACCAGCAGGTGTACGACTAAAAGAATGTTTTCCATTGTTTACTCACTAAAAATTCAAGAGCAAGTGCTTATTCTGCTGCGCGACAAATCGCAACAAAGTCACCCGCCTGTAGTGATGCTCCGCCAACCAGCGCACCATCAATATCTTTTTGGCTAAATAGGCCTTCTGCAGTTTCAGGCTTAACACTACCACCATACAAAATTCGAACTTGATCACCTTCAGGCCCAAGCACTTCGCGAATATACGAGTGCACATCTTGCGCCATTTCCGGTGTAGCCGTTTTGCCAGTGCCAATCGCCCAAACCGGCTCATAAGCAACTATGCCTTTTGCAACACCAGCCAAACCACAATGCTCTACTACAGCCAACAACTGCTTGCCGACGACATCATAGGTTTTTTCAGCTTCACGCTCTTCCAAGGTTTCACCAACACAAAGCACAGGGATAAGACCTGCATCAAGCGCGGCTTGGAATTTATTCGCTACCAACTCAGATGATTCAGCGTGGTATTCACGACGCTCAGAGTGGCCGACCAAAACATAGCCACAACCGACATCTGTTAGCATCTGCCCAGCAACTTCACCTGTGTAGGCACCACTGCTTTGAACGCTTAAATCCTGCGCGCCCAAACCAATATTTGTATTCTCTAACTGGTCAGCACACAAACCAAGATAAGGATAAGGGGCACAAACAGCTACTTCTGCTTGATGCACTCCGCTCCACTGGCTAGTTAACCCACCAAGTAAATCGCGGATCGAAACAGAATCCCCGTTCATTTTCCAGTTGCCGATGACTATCGGACGACGCATGGCCACTCACCTTTTCGTTAGATTTTGGTTTGTCGTCACGCCTATTAAAAAGCTCGGCGCGAAGCGGGCGCAAATGGTAGCGAAGAAAGCGCCCGCTTACAACGCCAAAATGCGTGATTTTTCACTAATTCATTTCAATTGCTAACAATGCTGGCTGTATTTTAAGCAGTCGCGTCACTGACGACCTGCGCCAAATCCTGCGCCACCGCAGAAACCAAGCTAGGCTCCTGCCCCTCCACCATCACGCGAATAACCGGCTCTGTGCCAGAAGGACGCAAAAGTACGCGCCCCTTACCTTGCATGCGTTTTTCCGCCGCAACCATCGCCGCCTGAATCTCTTCATGACTGTTAACATCAACGCGATTTGTAACGGGTACATTAATCATTACCTGAGGCATCTTATGCATACGCTGCTTGAGCTCATGCAACCCCTGATCTTCGGCCATAACCGCCTGCAGAACTTGTAACGCCGCGATCACACCATCGCCAGTGGTCGTTACATCAGCGCAAACGATGTGACCAGAGGACTCGCCGCCGAGGTACCAATCGTTGTTCGACATCGCCTCAATCACATAGCGATCGCCAACCTTGGCGCGCTCAAACGATATCCCCAAGGCTTCTAGCCCCAGCTCCAAACCGAAGTTGCTCATCAAGGTACCGACAACCCCGCGACAGCCACCGCCGTGCTTGCGNCGGTAGGCTGCGATCAAGTAAAGCAGCTGATCACCATCAACAATTTCGCCGCGCTCATCGACAAACAGAACTCGGTCACCATCACCATCGAAGGCAATACCTATATCCGCATGACTCTCAAGCACCTGCTTTTGGAGTTGGTTTAACTTGGTTGAACCGCAATCTAGGTTAATGTTTACCCCGTCTGGAGCGTTGCCTATCGCAACAACCCGCGCACCCAACTCGCTCAACACTTTCGGCGCAATGCTGTAGTTGGCCCCATTGGCGCAGTCGACAACAATCGTGAGGCCCTTTAGGTTAAAACCCCAAGGTAACGTGCCTTTACAGAATTCAATGTAACGTCCCTCAGCATCGGGGATACGGCGCGCCTTGCCCAGCTCTGGCGCCATAGTCATGGGGATGTCTATCTGCCGCTCGATCGCGAGCTCCACTTCATCTGCAAGCTTTGTACCCTGAGTATTGAATAGTTTAATGCCATTGTCGGTATAGCTATTGTGTGAGGCGCTAATAACTATTCCGGCACTAGCTTGGAAAGTACGTGTCAAGTAAGCGATGGCTGGCGTTGGCATAGGCCCCAACAAACCGACATCCACACCCGCCGCAATCAAGCCCGCCTCAAGAGCCGACTCGAACATATAGCCCGAAATTCTCGTATCTTTGCCGATCAACACCAAGCCACGGCCATTATTGGTACGGTCGTTTTCCGCCAGCACCTTGCCCACGGCCCAACCGAGCTGCATAAAAAATTGCGGGGTTATAGGCTCTTCTCCTACACAACCTCGAATACCATCGGTGCCAAAATATTTTCGCGTCATACTTTTNCGTTTCCTTTCCCGCGCAGATAGCGCGCTACTTATTCATTACACAATTGAAAATTTTCACTATATCTCGAGTTTCTGCTACATCATGGGCTCGTATTATTTTCGCGCCATTTACCAACGTCCGCATAGGCTAAAGCCAAACTACCGGCTAAGCGNTGCTCGGGCTGACGACCAAGNAAGCGACCGATCATCGACTTGCGAGACACGCCAATCAACAGCGGGTAACCCAGCTCAGCGAGCTCAGATAAACGTCGCATCAACTCCAAATTATGCTCATCGGTTTTACCAAAACCAAAGCCAGGATCCAACAGCAATTGAGGAGACGAACCTACCGAAGCCTCATGTACCGCCGCTATTCTGGCCCGCAAATAATCACCAACCTCGGTTACCACATCTTGATAACTTGGGTTTTCCTGCATAGTTTGCGGCCCGCCCTGCATATGCATTAGGCAAATCGGCAAACCGCTTGCAACAGCTGCAGCTAAGGCTCCCGGTCGCTCCAGAGCACGGACATCATTGATCAAGCCAGCTCCAGCAGAAGCCGCCTCGGTAATGACCTGAGCGGTGGACGTATCGATCGAAATGACGACATCGAGATTTGCCGCTATAGCCTCCACCACGGGTACAACCCGATCGAGTTCCTGCTGCTCAGTCACCGGTGCAGCTCCAGGGCGAGTGGACTCACCGCCAATATCAATTATCGTTGCCCCTTGGCCAAGCATCGCCTCTGCAGACAGCAAAGCCCGATCAACCAACAATTTACTACCGCTAGCCGTTACGCTGTAGTGCTGGCCGCCATCATAGAACGAGTCGGGGGTTACATTGAGCACCCCCATCACTTTTGGCTCGCGCAAATCTATACGTTGCGCACCGCACCGCAACACACCCTGTATGACCGGCGAAACTTGCATATCTGGAGTTACCCTAAGCTTGAACAACAATAAACGAGACTTACCGCGCCGAGATTCACGCTGGAACTAGTCACAATCACGAAAGCAAAAAGGCCAGCAAATGCTGGCCTTCAGGAATAATACGGCGCAGGTAAACACCTAAAACTAAACCTGTTTTTACAAAACCTTTGCGCTGCTAACGCTAGTGTTCGCTAGCCGGACCACCAACGGTTGACTTATCATCACCGCTCTTCTCACTGGCTTCTCCGCCAGGACTAGCGCCACCAGCATCATTGTCGTGCCAGTCACGTGGCGGACGCACTTTACGGCGTGCCATTAAGTCGTCAACCTGGTCAGCGTCGATGGTCTCGTATTCCATTAGCGCATCTTTCATCGCCACAAGAATATCGCGATTCTCTTCAAGAATTTTGTTCGCTCGACCGTAGCAGTCATCAATGATACGTCGCACCTCTTGATCAATAACTTTTGAGGTTTCGCCGGAGTAGTGCGGGCCACTAGGGCCTGCATAAGCACCACTCTCGTCTTCGCCGTAATGAAGCGGGCCGAGCTTTTCCGACAAGCCCCACTTGGTCACCATATTTCGCGCCAACTCGGTTGCACGCTCAATATCGTTGGAAGCGCCAGTCGTTACACCGTCGGCACCCAAGGTCATTTCCTCGGCAATTCGACCACCAAACAATGAACAAAGACGTGACTCCAGCCCGCGTTTACTCTGGCTGTATTTATCTTCTTCAGGCAGGTACACCGTAACACCCAAAGCACGACCGCGAGGAATAATGCTGACCTTATGGACTGGGTCGTGCTCTGGAACTAAGCGCCCCACAATTGCGTGACCAGCCTCGTGGTAAGCCGTATTTTCTTTTTCTTTCTCGCTCATCACCATGGACTTGCGCTCGGCACCCATAATGATTTTGTCGCGTGCTTTTTCAAACTCTTCCATGGTAACCACACGCTTGTTGGAGCGCGCGGCAAACAATGCAGCCTCGTTCACCAAGTTAGCGAGGTCCGCACCGGAGAAGCCGGGAGAGCCACGAGCAATGATCGACGCTTCGACTTTGTCGTCCATTGGCACTTTACGCATGTGGACCTTCAAAATTTGCTCGCGACCACGAATATCAGGCAGCCCTACAAACACCTGACGATCGAATCGACCTGGACGCAAAAGTGCGCGGTCAAGTACGTCGGGGCGGTTAGTGGCGGCAATAACGATAACGCCTTCATTGCCTTCAAAGCCATCCATCTCGACCAACAACTGATTCAGTGTTTGCTCACGCTCGTCGTGACCACCACCATGACCGCCGCCGCG
>Ga0065722_100646_pt1 | contig 19028 bp, 18 predicted proteins | sample BansetMetagenome_FD_59109 | JGI IMG/M metagenome (GOLD analysis project Ga0065722, IMG submission 59109) | Bankia setacea gill microbial communities from Puget Sound, Washington, USA - Caecum Enriched | ecosystem: Host-associated > Mollusca > Digestive system > Ceca | place: United States... | reverse complement strand
CGGATTTTTAGCTGTTACGGCTAACGATATAACGCGCCAGATCGCGAAGATAATCGGCTTTTGAATCGAATGGCGTCAGTGCGGCCAGCGCGATATCCCGCAGCTCATCAGCTTTGGCCTGTGCTTGCGCTAATCCGAGCAGGGATACATAGGTGGGTTTATTGCGATCTGCGTCTGCACCTTGTTGCTTGCCCAACACCTCGGTATCTGAGGTTACATCGATGATGTCATCCTGCACTTGAAAGGCGAGTCCAACGGCCGCTGCGTAGTTGCGCAAGGCGGCGGTCTGCTCGTTGCTCGCCGCCGCTGACAGGGCTCCTAACAAAACGGCGGCCTCTATTAATGCGCCGGTTTTGTAGCGGTGCATCAGCTCTAACTGCTCAGCCTTTAGGGGCTTGTCTACTGCGGCCAGATCAATCGCCTGGCCAAGTACCATGCCGTGAGCACCAGACGCTCGCGATAACAGTGAAATTGCGCTCAGCGCTGTGGCGGCGGAGTCTTGAGCTACGGTCACGCTAGAGCTGATTAATTCGAACGCGAGTGTGTGCAGGGCGTCGCCCGCGAGAATCGCCGTCGCTTCGTCAAATGCAATATGACACGTTGGCTTACCACGACGCAGGTTATCGTCGTCCATTGCCGGTAGGTCATCGTGGATTAGGCTGTAGGCGTGAATACACTCGATAGCGCTAGCGAAGGTATCAGTATTATTGTTGATTGCGGCTACCGCATGAGCTGTAGCGTAAACCAGTATTGGCCGCACACGCTTGCCACCGTTGGCTAGACTGTATCGCATGGCATCAAATAAGCGGTTGGCTCCAGTCTCGCTGGCGTGTTGCTGCTCGCACTTGGTTAGCGTTTCAAGTAATTGCGAAGTGCTGCGCGCTTGATACTGCGCGATAAAAGACGGCAGGTCGGACATTATTGGTCATCATCTGTAGGGAAGGGAGTTTCGCTTAGCTCACCGTTGTCTTGCTCTAGCAACAGGTTAACTTTTTGTTCCGCTTCAGTTAGTGCCGTTTGGCAGCTGCGGGTTAGCTTTATGCCTTGCTCAAAGGTTTTTAGCGATTCTTCTAGGGTTAAATCGCCACTTTCTAGGCTGGCAACAAGATCTTCCAGCTTGCCTAATGATTGCTCGAAGTCGGGTAATGCTTTTTTTGTCGCCACTTTACAGGCCTCCTTTTGGTCAGGCGCAAACACTACCTGAGCCTTATGTTGTGGTCAACGCCAAGTTGAGGCGACTTGAGCTAGCGGATTTGCGGCCGATAGCGGTTTATGAGGTGGGCTTTAATTAGCGCATATCATAACAAACGATGGCGAATCTCCCTGCTGGTTAGTCGATTTGTGTCTAGACTAATGAGTAAGTATTTCTTCTTGCGCGCGTTTATAGCGGCTGGTTGCTGAGTAGCTTCACATTTCTGAGGGGCTAGCGGCGTTTCAGACGAGTGCATCGTATTTCCGAATGAGGATTCCTGAGTGGATTTAGCAACGCTAGTCGGACTTTTGGGCGCTTTGGCGCTTATCGTTATTTCGATGTTAATGAGTGGCGATCTCATCATGTTCGTCAATGGCCCATCACTGGTGATCGTGGTAGGCGGCACCATCTTTGCGGTGATGATGAAATTTGGTCTGGGGCAGTTTCTAGGGGCCATTAAAGTTGCCGGTAAGTCCTTTAGCAACAAGCTGCCCGACGCCAATGANTTGATTGCGGAAATTGTGGCGCTGGCCGACGAGGCCCGAAAGGGGGGGTTACTTTCGCTAGAAGGTAAAGAGGTGAGTAGTGACTTTCTACAGCGAGGCATTCAGTTACTGGTTGATGGCCACGATCCGGATGTTGTTAAAACCCTGTTGTCGATAGACAAAAACAAAGCAATGGAGCGTCATGCGACTGGGGCCTTCATTTTCTCTTCCATGGCCGAAATGGCGCCTGCGATGGGAATGATTGGGACACTCATCGGTTTGGTGGCAATGTTGGCAAATATGGATGACCCTAAGTCGATTGGCCCTGCGATGGCTGTTGCTTTGCTTACCACGCTTTATGGCGCTGTAATCGCCAACGCCATGTGCGGGCCAATGGCCGATAAACTGAAGTTGCGAGCCGCCGAAGAGGGCATGATTAAGAGTCTTGTGATCGATGCGTTGCTGGCAATACAGGGCGGCCAAAATCCACGTGTTATCGACTCAATGCTACGCAATTACCTGCCTGAAGGTAAGCGTGAAGCGGATCCTGAGTAGGTGTTTGAGCGAGTGGAGGTTTGAGCATGAGTGATGACGACGAAGATGGATGCGACTGCGTTGCCGGCCTTCCTGCGTGGATGGGTACCTTTGCGGACTTAATGTCGCTGTTGATGTGCTTCTTTGTATTGTTGCTGTCCTTCTCCGAAATGGATGCCATGAAGTTTAAGCGTTTAGCGGGCTCTATGGCCCAAGCGTTCGGTGTACAGAACAAGTTGAATGTAATAGATGTACCCAAAGGGACCAGCATTATCGCGCAGGAATTTAGCCCCGGCCGCCCTGAGCCAACGCCGCTTAACGAGATGTGGCAAAAAACTGAAGATATAACNGAAATGTCGCTGGAGCAGGACTGCGCCGAAGAGTTCGACATCGAGCAGGGTGATGAAGGCTACGATGCTGGCGTTAAAGTGAAAGTACAACAAAAGCTTGAAGAGCTGCTGAAGAAGACCGAAGAAGATGCTTACGAACTTGCCGGAGCACTTAACGATCAGATTGCTGCAGGTCAGGTTGAGGTGGAAACCCGTGGTCGGATGATCATCATCCGTATCCGTGAAAAAGGATCGTTTATTTCAGGTTCTTCGGAATTGGCCTCGGACTATAAAGACGTGCTTCGAGAGGTCCGTGCCGTATTAGCGCAAAAGAAAGGCAAAATCGCCGTGCAGGGTCATACCGATGACGTACCGATTAACACCAATCGCTTTCGCTCCAATTGGGAGTTGTCGTCCTCGCGTGCTGTTTCGGTTGCCCATGAGCTTATGATTAATGACGATGTTCCAGAGCGCCGTTTTGAGGTGGCGGGTTTTTCCGCCACTCGACCGTTGGTGCCTAACACCTCCGCAGAGAACCGGGCTCGCAACCGGCGGGTAGAGATTCTCATTCGTCAGGGCCTTGAGGAGGAACTGAGCGATGAAGAGTTGGATATGCTNAAAGAAGACCCTAAAGGTGAGGATATTTTGCGTGAGCTGGATATTGCGCCGNAATACTTGTTCGACCTCGAACCAGAAGAAATTTTTTAATTAGGCCTAGCTTATGCCAGAGCTAGTGATCTAGAACCGAGACAACTGTATGAATGACGATCGCCGCCGCTATTTTCGTATCAGTGACTCCATTGGTATTGTTTACCACCGGCTGCAATCTGGCAGTTCGAGAGCCAACCCGGCTCAGGAGCATGAACCTCTAGAGCGCAAGCCCAATCTACTCGATCTAATGGCAGAGCAGGATGTTCGGTTGGAGCAGTTGCTGCGCGAGGTTGAGACGGAGTCGCCAAAGGTCGCAGAGTTGGTGAATCTTTTTAATCAAAAGCTTGAGCGGGTCGTTAATCAGCTGTTGGTGGAAAGCGATTTGTTGGCGCGAATTGCCTTCAAAGCCAAAGAAGTCAGCATTTCCGCCTGCGGCTTAGCGTTCCATAACCGAGAGCCGATTGATGTGGGGGCGGTGCTGAGCTTTGAGCTTACGCTGCTCCCTACGGAAACACCGGTAGTAACTAACGGTCGAATAGTCGGCTGTGACTACGACAGTGAGTACGGGGCGATACTTTTGGCGGGTAGACTTTTTTGCCATGTCGCACTCCGACCAAGAGTTGTTAATTCAACATATTGTCAGGGCCCAAGTGGGGCAGCTGAAAAGCTTACGAGACACCTAATTGATCGCTGGCGAATAGGTGTAAGCCATAAGCTTACGCTTTGTAGGATATATCGCACAAAGATAAGAGAGCATTGCGACTATGCCGAAATCCTAATGACGCTAAAATAGACCGCGTTAAGGAAGCATGCATATGGATATGGGGCAAGGAATAAGACGGATCTGTGCCGCGCATAGCCTGCCGGGATGACAGGTGAAACCCTGTGAGATCGCCGCGACTGGAAAGTCGCGGCGTTTTACGTTTTGGGGTATACACCTAATCTCACACCTCTTTATAACCCTTATTTTTTTGTCTTCAGTTACCTTTGCTAATATTTGTCACTCGCTAGTCACAATCTTTTGCTAGCTTGACTCACGAAGATTTGAGAGTAGTATTGGGCGCAAGTGCAGCTAGAAATGCACTTTTTCGCTAATCGCAATAGCGCAGGTATATGAGGAGAAATGTCTTCAAGTATATAACTAAACAAATCGCGAACACTGCTAAACAGCATCCCCACTTGCAGCGCGCCTCGCATCACAGCCACTCCCCTTCACGAAGGTCAGTGGCTCAGCGGCTCCGTCACCTTCGCAACTCTGACCACCGTATTTTAAAACCCCGCTCGGTTACGACCAGCGGGGTTTTTCGTTTCTGTGGTCGTATAGAACCGAGTGTGCAGCGCTATCACCGAAAGTGGAATTAGCAAGTTTTAAGGCGTAAAACTGAAGTAGGTCGAACCTAGGCATATTGGGCTGAGGTTGGTCAGCCGTTACGTTGGTGTTTTACCGTCTACCTAAGCGATATAGGTGACAGGTTTTTTTTGTCACAAAAATTTTTGCGCTTTTTCGTTTGTGTTAACACAGGTTACGGATTATGGAAGCAAGAATTCTGCGATTAAACCTCGCAGGCCAGCCGATAGAATGGTTGCACTGGAAGGAAACCGCTTGTTTATATTCGCGCGGTTTAGTGGTGTGGACGCTTGGCGGAGAAGTTAAGCGCGCACGCGGAGGCATATCGCGTTTAACAGGCCGAACCAGTTTTATGTCGTTACCCGCTATTATCGCTTGTGCTGGCGAAAGGTTGGCACCGATGCGCCTCAACCCTCCGCTTACTAACGACGCTTTATTTAATCGCGATAATCGCCAGTGTATGTATTGTGGTAATCGTTATAGCCCGAAAGATCTTTCACGTGATCACGTTCATCCTAGTAGTCGAGGGGGGCGAGATCGCTGGGAAAATGTAGTTGCCGCATGTAAGCGCTGCAATCAGCGCAAGGGCGATTCGTTGCTGAGTGAAATTAACATGGAATTGTTAGCGTTACCCTATCGCCCCAACCCTTCCGAATATTTGGCGTTGATAAATAATGAGCGTATACGCGGCGATCAAATGGAATATTTGCGTCCGCAATTTGCTCGTTATCTTCCCGCTAGCGTCAAATTATCTAACGCCAGTTAGGGTGTATTCGACATAATGACCCTCTTATTACCGCGCGAAAGCCGTCATCAGGCGCCACTCGTTACCGTCGAATAGCTTTTTTGTTAAGCGATAAGCACCGCATTCCTTCCTTAAGTTAAATCACTTGTGCGGCTTATACGGATCACTCCGCCTTTCGGCGAATGTTCGGTGCACTAAATGCGCGCGAAAGATACCTGTTTTGGCACAAGATTATACTCTCCTAAGGGTTTGCCCTGTTTTACGTGCGGTCTTTTGTGGTGCGCGATAACTTTTTTTATAGCGTCGCACCCCTAGTTTTTAATTCAAAAAAATCGAAACCTATCGCGTTTAGCCCTTGATCTGTAAGGGGNGTCTATTATTGGTGCGCAAANCTCCTCTATTTGGTGCGATTAAAAAAATAGATACTTTGAATGAATGGGTACGCTCTATGCATTGCCCTTGTCGCATCGCTGAAATCACACGCTTAGTGCGTTTCNGTGGCGCTGAATACGCTTAATGATTTGACGACTTAGCACCCTCTGTGCAGCCGATGGGCCCGCTCATATTTGAGTGGAGTCCGTCCGGCAAATAACTAAATAAGCTTGGTGAGACGAACTTGTCACACGCTAGATTAAGGACCTGAAAATGAAATCTTCTGTTAATTTTTTTGCCGCTGCGCCCTTCGCTGCAGCCCTGTCAGTAACATTCCTATCTGTAAGTTTGGCACCGCATGCTTTTGCGGAGGAATCCTTTCTGGATGACCTCATGACGGGCAGTTCCACCAAGGTAAACTTCCGCTATCGCAGCGAATACGTAGACGATGAAACCAAGACTGAAACGGCGTTGGCGAATACTTTAAAGTCACGTGTAACCTTTACGTCTGGCACTGCGAGCAATTTTAGTTTTGGTTTAGAGTTTGACGATTCGCGCGCGCTGCTTGATGAAGACTACAACAGCACAACAAATGGCAATACCGACTACCCAGTTGTTGCTGATCCTGAGGGCACTGATTTGAATCAGGCCTACTTGAATTACAGCTCGGGAGCGTTTGGCGCGAAGTTGGGTCGCCAGCGTATCTTGCTTGATGATCAGCGATTTGTCGGTGGCGTTGGCTGGCGTCAGAACGAGCAAACCTACGACGGTTTGAATCTTAGCTATAAGCGTGGTGCGTTTAACGGTAGCTACGCTTATATTGAAAATGTGAATCGTATTTTTGGGCCTACCGCTGCAGCAGGTGATTGGCGCGGAGACGTTCATCTTTTAAATGGTACCTATGCCATTAATGATGCCCATAAACTAACGGGATTTTACTATTCGATGGAGTTTGAAACAGCGCAAGCGCGATCAAATTCTACGCTAGGTGTACGCTATCAAGGCAAGGTCGGCCCAGTTGCGATTGCGGCAAGCTACGCGACGCAAAGTGATGCTGGCGATAACCCCACGGATTACTCCGCCGATTACATGGCAATTGAATTTTCGGGCAAAGTTGCGCCAAAAGTCGACCTTAAAGTTGGTGTAGAGCTTCTCGGTAGTGACGATGGCGCCAAGGGCTTTGACACCCCGCTTGCAACGGCACACAAGTTTCAAGGTTGGGCTGATAAATACCTCGGCACGCCAGGCGCTGGCGTTCAGGATATGTATGTCGGTGTTGCGACTAAATTCGGTAAGGTCGTTGTGAAGGCGGATTACCATATGTTGAGCAGCGATTTCGGTAGCCGTGACTACGGAACGGAATTGGATGTGGTTGCTGTTTATCCAATCAGCTCGAAGTTGAAAGGTCTGTTGAAATTCGCTCAGTATAATGCCGATTCAATGCCTGCTGGCATTGCTCAAGATGGTTTGGGGTCAGACATCCAAAAAGTATGGTTAATGTTTGAACTGGCTCTATAGCAAGTTGTAGGGCGTAGCGAACGTCACAGCCTGCCAATACGCCTTGTGTCTATTCGAGTTCGTTAGGCGTTAGTTAATCTAAGCCGCCTAGAAAAGCCCTAGCCTTACGCTGGGGCTTTTTTGGCTTGCCATATTTAGCTCGACGAATGTTGGTTTCAGTTCAAAAGAACAACCGCTTGGCGCTTGGCAACTATGTTTTTTAAGCGCAAACTACGCATTCAGTATGTATTACAGCCGAAGCTCTACCACCTAAACTGTGTATTTCAGCAGGGTGTTAGAGCCGCAGCTACCGTCGCAATGGTGTGGCGGGTGCTGCCGGGTTAGTGAAGAAATTTACTAGTCTCCCGTTATTTGGAAAGGCAAAAAAATGAATCAACACTCTGCACTCGTCGACAATTACCGTCGACGTTTCACCTATCTGCGCTTGTCTGTTACAGACGTGTGCAATTTTCGCTGCAACTACTGTCTGCCCGATGGCTACCTGCCCGATGATAAAAAGTCGAATGCAAGCAGTTGTGCTAGTTCGACTGGTTTTGACAGTTTAGATAGCTCAAATGGATTCTTATCACTGACAGAAATCGCAGCTCTGGTAAAAGCCTTTGCCTTAAGCGGCACTNAAAAAATCCGTTTAACCGGTGGCGAGGCGACACTGCGCAAAGATCTGCCTGATATTATTCGTTTGTGTAAATCGACTCCTGGCATCGAGCAGGTTGCCTTAACCAGTAATGGCTACCGTATTACCCACCAGCTTCCAGAGTTAGTTGACGCCGGTTTAGATCAGCTGAACTTAAGTGCCGATAGCCTAAATCCCAGCACCTTCGCATTGATTACCGGTCACGATAAATTACGAGAGGTGATGGCGGGTTTGGATTTGGCGCTTGGGTTAGGTTTGACTAAAGTAAAACTCAATGTGGTTCTCTTGCGTGAAAATAATTTTGACGAGTTTGCTGATTTTGTTGAATTTGTGCGGCACAAACCCATCAGTTTGCGGTTTATAGAGTTGATGCAAACCACGGACAACGTCGATTTTTTTCGGCGCCAACACGTTAGCGGCCAAGCGTTACAAACCTATCTAGAACAAAATGATTGGTTGCAAGTTTTGGCCGAGCCGAATGCTGGCCCAGCCATTGAATATACTCATCCAGAATATGACGGCAAGATTGGTTTGATCATGCCCTACAGCAAAGATTTTTGTAGTAGCTGCAATCGTTTGCGAGTTTCGGCGGAGGGTAATTTACACTTGTGCTTGTTTGCCGAAGAGGGCATTAGCCTTCGGCCGTATTTGCTTAACGAAAGCGCGAGCCAGTTGGCGGAGCGCATACAAGTTTTACTGCTTGGTAAAAAGGCAACCCATGAACTCCACGAAGGTTTAACGGGCGCAACCAAACATCTAGCGATGCTAGGCGGGTAAGAATAAAGTAAGCAGGCGAAAGACAAGCAAACCGGTAAGAGCAAAAATAATGGGCAAAAGTACAACTAAGGCGTTAATTCCGCTAGATATCGCGGTGCTAACTGTATCGGATACACGCACAGACAAAGACGATACATCAGGTTTGTTGCTGCAAACGAGCTTGCAGGAAGCTGGTCATCGTTGCGGTGATAAGCAGATTGTTATCGATGATATCTATCAAATTCGAGCAAAGGTTTCACAGTGGGTAGCGGATGATACCACTCAAGTAATCTTAATTACTGGTGGTACGGGTTTTACGGGGCGCGATTCAACGCCAGAGGCAATCACACCACTGCTCGATAAAAGTGTTGATGGTTTCGGCGAGCTGTTTCGGAAAATATCCTACGATGAAATAGGCACGTCGACGGTACAGTCTCGGGCGTTAGCGGGCTTCGCTAACAATACTTTGATCTTCTGTGTTCCCGGCAGTACCAGTGCTTGCCGTACCGCTTGGCAAAAAATTATTGCAGAACAGCTTGATAGTCGGCACGGCCCTTGTAACTTTGTTCCCCACCTTAAAAATAGCCAGTTCGCCGCCTGTAAAAGCCGGGAGTAGTGTTGATTTCGGTTTGAGGCTATTAGCGCGTCAAGCGTTTGCCGATAGTGAAGGCCACTGGTAGACTTGCCCGAAATTTATTGGGGGCGAGTATGAGAAACGTTGAAATTGCATTCAAAACACAGGCGAATTTAGGTGAATGTCCACGTTGGGACGAACAGCAGCAGTTGCTTTATTGGGTGGATATCAACGCATTCCAATTGCATCGCTTAGACCCACAAACTGGGCAAGACGAATTTTTGCAATTCGACGAAGAAATTGCCTGCTTTAGTTTGCGTCCTGGCAATAGTGGTTTTGTTGTGGGAATGCGTTCTGGCTTTCATTTACTGGATGGTTGGAATACTAATTTACAGCCAGTTGTCGACCCGGAATCGTCGCTTCAGAGCAATCGTTTTAACGACGGTCGCTGCGATGCCAAAGGTCGATTTTTGGCGGGCTCTGTATACCCCCCCAAAGATCACGACGGGGCTAACCTTTGGTCCTTGGGGCTGGATTTAACCGCAACCAAACTTGTCGAAGGGTTGCTCACTTCAAACGGTGCAGCTTTTAGCCCCGACAATAAAACCTTCTATTACTCCGATACCCCCAAGCACGCTATTTATACTGCAGATTACGATCTCGCATCTGGTGAAATCAGTGGTACCAGAGTCTTTCATCAATTTGAGTTTGGCAATGGTCGGCCCGACGGTGCAGCAGTTGATGCTGAGGGTTGTTATTGGACCGCGTTATACGAAGGTCAGAGAATTGCGCGCTTAAGTCCCGCGGGCGATATTCTTGAAGAGATAGCGTTACCTGCGCGCTGCCCTACGATGCTAGCCTTTGGCGATAGTGATTTAAAAACTCTTTACATCACCACTGTTGGCGGTCGACCGGAAGCGGAGCTAGCCGAATTTCCTGCCTCCGGTTCAATTTTAAAAGTGCGAGTCGATGTGCCGGGCTTGATCGAGAATCGATTCTTTAAGTAGACGTCTTGCTAATCTAAAAAAACAGCCACCGGCATCTTTTATCAAGGTGCGGGTAGCTGTTTTTTCAGTTTTACATCGCTCATTACTCCGCAGGAATATAGTTAGTTAGCCACACAAATCCATAGGGTGGAATGACTAGGTCTTGCCTTATATCGTCAAAATGCGTGCCGCTGACGAGATCGGTCCAAGTATTTAAACTAATTAAGTTAATTGCCGAGAGTGGAATACTAACTTCGTTATCGGTGACGTTGTGAATACAGAAAATACTTTGCTCGCGCCTAATACTCTGCCGCCAAAAACCAAACAGCGTATCGCCAAGATGCAAAGTGAACTGAGTNGCNTTGGGGTGAAATGCCGGCTGACGAATACGTATGGCTAATAATTCTTTCATGCGTTCGAAAACTAAGGACGTGATGGCTGTATTTATTTTCGAGCTTCTCACTCAAATCGGGCAAATTCCATTTGTAGCGATTGATTGCACGATTNCTTCCCGAGAGTTCAACCCCGTCACTATAGTTATTAGTAGCGGTGAAGCTATGTATATAGATTCCAGGGACACCTTCCAGCGCTAGCATAATGGCGTGCGCACAAATAAATCGCTGCAACTGCCACTTGTCAGGACCTTTGGTTGTTCCCTGTAGTGCATCAAATAGCGTTACATTGATTTCATAGGGTTTGCTGCGCCCGCCTTCAGCGCTTCGCCAGGAAATGCGGGCACCAAATAGCTGCATGGTGTTAACCAGCGTGTCGATTTCACCTTCGTTAAGNAAGCCCTCTACCGGCCTCAGACCAATACCGTCATGTGATGCGATAAAGTTAAAATAGAAGGTGCCCATCTGCGCCGGCGGCATACACATTTGCCAGTTTTTCAGTTGTGAACTATTTCCAGTGATGAGGGCGTTTACCAAAAGTGGAGGCAAGGAGAAGTTGTAAACCGCGTGAGCTTCGTTGGCATTGCCGAAATAGGATAGGTTCTCGTGGTTGGGGATATTGGTTTCGGTAATGATGATTGCGTCGGGAGTGTGATGCTCTATCAAGGTTCGGAATAGGCGAACGAACTCGTGTGTTTTGGCGTGGTTAATACAGCTGGTGCCTAACTCTTTCCATAAAAATGCGACTGCATCTAAACGAAAGGTGCGTACTCCCATGTCTAAATATTGCTTGATAATGGTCACCATCTCACAGAGTACTTCTGTGTTGGCGAAGTTGAGATCAACCTGATCGTGACTGAAGGTACACCAAACGTATTTCTTCCCTTCCAGTGTCTCTACTTCACGCAGGAGTGGCGATGTGCGTGGACGTACCACAAGGGATGTGTCGATATCGGGATCAACCTCAATAAAATAATCTTGGCCTGGGTCTTTATTTTGTTTAAATGCTTCGAACCAGCGGCTGCGGCTGGAGACGTGGTTTACTACCAGATCGCCCATTAAATTATATTCCGCACCGATTTTTTCTATGTGTGACCAATCGCCGAGTGAGTCGTTTACCTGTGAGTAGTCAATAACCGAGAAGCCATCGTCGGAACTGTAAGGGAAGAATGGAAGGATGTGGATACCGTTGACGATTCCGTTTAAATTTTTGTTAAAAAAGTTGTGGAGCGTCGCGAGCGGTGCTTCGCCCTCTTGTTGGATGCTGTCGCCATAGGTTATCGCAATAATATCTTTTTCTGACCAGTGATTTTCGTGAAAGCCCGGCTTAACGCACTCCTCACCGAGTTTCATTATTTTAATAAGACGCTTGGCCAAGGCGGAACAGTCGACATCGTCGTAAATAAAATTGAGGTGACTTTCAACAAGGAAACGCAATTCTTTTTGTGCGGATAGACTCATAGCGGAATTCTCCCGTTATTTCCCGAATTCGTTCATATCGGCTTCGATGGCCGTATTAATGTCGACCAGTACGTCTGGGATTGCGCTTATGACGCGGTTCCAGCAGGGCATAAACGGCTTTTCCATAGGGTTTTCTAAAAAGCTTTGGCCCGCTAAAAGGATGTTTTTAGCGAACATTTCTACGGCCTGTTCCTCTGAGTGAATGTCGAGCTTTAGACCGTTCATGCGTGCATCGTTGTCGTAGGTTTCAATAAAGTCCAACGCGATACGGAAGTATGTCGCTTTGATCGAGCGAAAGGTTTCCGAATTAAAAACGACGCCGTTAGTGGCAAGCTTTCGGAACAGCGCTTTACAGATGTCGACCGACATTTTTGATAGGCCGCGTTCGCTATCTTCTTTCGATAGCTCTTGGTGTTTGTGATCATAGTTGTCGGCAATGTCGGCTTGGCAGAGACGATTGTTGGCGAAGTTCCGCTGTACTTCCGAGAGTACACCAATCTCCAACCCCCAGTCGCTGGGGATACGAATATCGCTAATTACATCGTGTCGAAATGAAAATTCGCCCGCAAGCGGGTAGCGGAAGCTGTCGATATAGTCGAGATAGTCGTGGTGTCCTAAGGTCTTTTTCAGTGCTCGTATTAGTGGCGTAACTAAAAGGCGACTGACGCGACCGTGAATTTTCCCATTGGCGACCCGTGCGTAATAGCCTTTACAAAATTCGTAATTAAAGCTCGGGTTGGCAACCGGATAAATTAAACGCGCCAGCAGACTGCGGTCGTAAGTGACAATGTCGCAATCGTGTAGCGCAATCGATTCGGCACGTCCGCTGGAAAGAACATATCCCAAGCAATACCAAACGTTTCGACCTTTACCTGCCTCCATTGGAGCCAAGCCTTCATCTTTTAATTTTTGATCAATTGCGCGCAGGCGTGGGCCGTCATTCCAGAGAACTTTAAAACGTTGGTCTAGTGGCTTGAAGAACTCTAGNGCGTGGCGATATTCCTCTTCAGTCGCTCGGTCGAGGCCGATAACGATTTCGTCGAGGTAGTCGACCTTGCTGAGCTCTTGCACAATATTCGCGAGTGCGTCGCCTTCTAGTTCTGAATAGAGCGATGGTAAAACCAAGCACATGGGGCGTGATTTGGAAAACTGTCGTAGTTCATCTTCCATTGCTTCAAGTGGTCGTTGTGCGAGGTTGTGCAGTGTGGTGATTATTCCATTTTGATAGAAATCTGCCATGATTTGCTCCAGTTTATTAAGTTAAGCAGCGCGCAGTAACGTGTGTAAGTTCTAGTTTTATATTACTGGCTGCTGGTTGTTAAAATCTCTTCTATCGCTTCGTTCCAGCCTTCNGGGCCGCAGCCGCGTGTAAAAATGGCTTTGCCCTTGGTTAATACCTCTGGGTATTCATGGGTAGGCGATTTAACGGCGACCGCAAAGTCGGCTTCGGGAAACATATCGGCGTCATTTTGGCTATCACCTAAAGCAATTACCTGTGGGGGGAAGGATTGCCTTTCGGTATAAAATTGTTTTAGCCATATTAACGGTGCACCTTTATTGGTGTTACCTAAAAGGTGAGTAAAGCGCCCACCTTGTAGGATTTTAAATCCGGCTTGCTGCGCGAGCGTGGTGAAAGTTGCAAAGTTCTCAGCCGTGTCTGCCCATAAAAGTGGTTCAGAAAATTCGCGCGCTAACGACATCTTAGCGTTTTCTTCGCTTAGGCCGGTGTGGTCGATGACTTGCTCACAGCTCCAGTCGCTAAAGCCCGAAAATTGCCAGTTATATTGTTCACGTATTGTCGCCAAGAAGGTTAGGATTTGTTCGCGGCTAAGGCCAAAGCTTAATTGCCAGTAACCGAGATACTTTGAATCTATGGCGCTCGGCGGCGGGGTTGGGAATAGGCTTTTGGGTAGGTACAAGGCTGAGCCGTTTTCGACCACAAAGGGTTGTTCTATTCCCATAGCTCGTTGTAACTGTAGAACTTCTGCAGCAGTCTTACTGGTATTGATAATGATCGGAGTTCCGGCGCGGAGCAGTCTTGTTATAGAGGGCTGCGCGGCACGCCAGTCGTAACTGTAGTGATCTAGCAGGGTGCCATCTAGATCGGTTGACACCAAATAGCGCGAGCAGCTGTATAAATCTGTAATGGCATGCTGCGCATCAAGTCTGATGACCCAGTCTGCTATGCGAGGTAGACGGGTTAATCCGTATTCGGTTAACCGCTGGTAGTGAGAGATAAAACGTTGTACCTGCGTGGGGTTAAGCAAGCGGCTGCGCTGCTCTTNGCTCGCACCTTCGGCGATTAATTTAGCTTCTAATTTTTGTTCTTGCAGCGAGCGCCACTCGAAAACGCAGGCGAAGGATGGCGCGGTAATGACCACCATTGCATCGAGCATTGCGTAGAGTTCGCGGTAACGTCCTTTGAGCTGATCGTTAACAAACGTGCGCCAGATACCGTTAGAGTCTTCGTCGGCTTCTAGGTTGTTAACCGCATCCTCTAGCGAGTCCTCTGGCTGCGCATCAAGCCCTACACACCAACCTTCTAAAATGACGACATCTACAGGTGCGCTAACTGCGGGCCATTGCTCGCGCGGCGCACGGTCATCTATGGCTTTGTTAAAGCTGGGTAAGGCAACCGTGTTTGAGTCTGGAGCGGATCGAAGTAGGGCGGTAATCGTGTTTATGGCAAGCTCTGTGTCGTGAGTGCCCGGAACNCCGCGGGTTGCTAAAAGNGGATGTACATCTTTTGCCAGTGTTTGGCGCTCCGCACGAGTGAGATAAAANTCATCTATGGAGACTACCGCAACCGAAAGTTGGTGCTGGTTGGATAGGATGAGTTTTAAGAAGTGAGATAGGGTGCTTTTGCCGCTGCCCTGTGTTCCCTGTACGCCAAGCACCATGGGGGCGTCGATCGCACGTCGTCGAGCGGCAATCTGAGCCGCTAACGGTAGATGCCAGCGCAATGTTGTGTCGATGAATTCTGGGGGCAACCTATGTTCGGCAATAGCCTCTAACAGGTACTTGTGCGCCATAATAGTTCGTTCGCCATGTTTGTGATCTGTTGTGACTCACGAAAAATCACCAATATTGTGCAAAAAGAGACTGTTAGCGCGAGTCTGAGTCGTATGAAGTTAGATAAGAGCAAATAGCGCACCAGAATAGCGTATTTGATGGCAATAATTTCTAGGCGTTGCTCCGGTAGCTATTTTACGCAAAATCGAGCGGTTTGGATGGCGGGTAGTGAATATCGGGTAGTGAATATCGGTGGGAGCGATAACTCGCAGACGCAAAAAAACACGGAGCGATCTTGTGTCCGTGTGGTGTTTGTTTCGAGTTGTCAGGCTGGGATTTCAAGGGAGGGGGCGTGAGGTAAACCTAACGTTGACCTAGCCGAGTAATGTTTTAACCAGCTTGCTAACGCTACCCATGTCTGCGCGGCCTTGAACCTGAGGTTTGACTATAGCCATAACCTGCCCCATATCCCGCATTGATTCGGCGCCCGTTTTGGCAATCGCATCTTTTAGGAGTTGGGTTATTTCAGCTTCGGTAAGTGCAGCGGGCAGAAACTCGGTAATAACTGAAATTTCTGCGTGTTCAATTGCCGCTAACTCTGGACGATCTGCATCTTCGTATTGCTTAGCCGAATCGCGGCGCTGCTTTACCATCTTATCTAGCACAGCTAATACGCGAGCGTCATCAAGCTCGACACGTTCATCGACTTCAATACGCTTAAATTCGGACATAACAATACGCAGAACGCCAAGACGATCTTTCGCCTTGGCGCGCATGGCATCTTTTACCGCTTGGGATACCTGACTTTTCAGCTCGCTAGCCATCTAGGCTACCTCGAGAGATAAGAAGCGATTAATAAAGACGTTGAAACTTGCGGTTTTCGCGCTGAACCTTTTTCGCGTGACGCTTAACAGCGGCTGCTGCTTTGCGCTTACGAATTGACGTTGGCTTCTCGTAGAATTCGCGACGGCGAACTTCGGCAAGAACACCAGCTTTTTCGCAAGAGCGCTTGAAACGACGCAAAGCAAAGTCGAATGGTTCGTTTTCTTTCAGTTTTACTGAAGGCATAGGGTTACCTGTGTCATTAATTCTTTTGTGCCTGCCAAGCACTGACTGAATAGATTCAGCTTGCTGCAGGCAGTCCGCTATCTGGGGTGCGAATTCTATACACTAATATCCGCACTCGCAAGCCTTTCGTTATAGCTTGTTGTATCGATTATTAGTGGCTGGTCACCAAACAGATACTTTCGAAGTCACCTGAGCAAAAACAGCTAATATTCTGCACCGTAACCTCTGCNATTGCCTGCAGCGCTTCGCGGGTAAAAAATGCTTGGTGGCCTGTGATGACCACGTTATTGAAGGTGGTGAGGCGTGCAAACACGTCATCTTGCAGTACTTGGTTGGAGTAATCCTCAAAGAATAACTCAGCCTCTTCTTCGTAGACATCTAGCCCGAGATAGCCGACTTTGCCATTTTTCAGCGCGGTGATTACCGCGGGGGTGTCGATGAGTCCGCCACGACTGGTGTTGATCAGCATTACCCCGCGCTTCATTTGGCTGATCGTATTGCTATTTATGATGTGGTAAGTCGAGCGTACCAGTGGGCAATGCAGGGAAATAATATCGGATTCTGTCCAAACGGTGTCGAGCGAGACTAGCTCTGCGCCGAGTTCGGTGATGATGTCGGAGGGCATAGGGTCGTAGCACAGTACGCGGCAGCCAAAGCCTTTCATTATTTTGATGAGTGTTTGCCCGATTTTGCCGCCACCAACTACCGATATGGTTTTGTTGTGCAGGTCAAAGCCCATCAGGCCATTAAGCGAGTAATCGTTTTCGCGAATGCGGGCGAAGGCGCGATGGATATTGCGGTTTAGGTCCAAGATTAAGGCGGCGGCGTGTTCGGCCACGGCGTAGGGGGAGTATTCCGGAACCCGTGCAACGGTTAAACCATGCTTTTCACAGGCATCGAGATCGACGTTGTTAAAGCCGGCGCAGCGCATGGCAATTAATTTAATGCCGTAGGAGGAGAGTTTTTCTACCACGCCCTCGTCGATAGTGTCGTTTACAAAGCCACAGATAGCATCGTAACCCTGTGCGAGAGCCACTGTTTGCTGATTGAGGTGGGGTTCGAGGAAGGTGAATTCGTGTTCGCCCTTGACGGCTGAGTTGGCATTGGCATTATTCAAGTGCTCAACATCATAGGGCTTCGCACTGAATACGGCGACTTTCATAGAGGCTCCTGCATAGCGTGCTGCGTTGTGAGTTTTGGTGGCATGGTGAGTTTAGTGCATTCATGGATATAGTAGTGAAAAAGGTCGTGAATACTAGCGAGAGCGCGATCATAACCCCTTGCAAGCGCAACTATATGAGCCTAGTCAAATACTTGCGCAATTATAGACGCTAACAGCAGGGCGTTTCGCGCTAATATCTCAACTGCCTTTTTATCGTGAACAACTCATTATGTTGCAGTTAATTTTTTCCTACCTCCCCATTTTCGTTTTGATTGGTTTGATGACGAAGCGGAACAGTATGCCATCGTCGCAGGCCTTGCCGCTTTCTGCACTATTCACCTATTTGATCGCGCTGGTGGTCTTTGGACGTGACCCTAATGCAGTGCATGCAAGTGTGCTTGCGGGCTTGTTGGTTGCCTGGACGCCATTATTAATTATTGCTGGCGCGATCTTTCTATTTCGAACCATGGAAGCAACTGGCAGTATCCTGACCATTCGTCATTGGCTTAACAGCATTTCTGAAAACGCGATAGCGCAACTNATGATCGTCGGTTGGGCTTTTCAGTTTTTGATTGAGGGTGCCAGCGGCTTTGGTACACCTGCAGCGCTGGCAGCCCCCGTTTTGGTCGGACTGGGTTTTCCCGCGTTGCGAGTGGCAATTTTGTGTTTGGTGCTGGATACCGTTCCGGTCACTTTTGGTGCTGTAGGCGCGCCGACCTGGTTCGGGTTTTCGGCTCTAGACTTATCTTCTGCTGAGTTGTCGCAAGTGGGCCTGACCTCGGCGATCATTAATGCGATTGTCGCAGTCGCCGTAGTTTTTAGTGGTTTGTATTTTGTGGTGCAGCCAAAAGCCCTAATACAAAATGCGGGTTTTATCCTGCTAAGCATTCTTAGCTGTGTATTGCCGTATGTTGTTATCGCGCGCTTTTCCTACGAATTTCCAGCCTTGTTGGGCGGTTTTATCGGCTTAGTGGGCACGATTGTGTTGGCGCGTTTGGGCGTGGGCTTAAGCTCCNAGCCGATTGCGTTACATGAGGCGCAGGCAGAAGCGGCCGGGGCGGGCGAGGCTCCTGTTAAGGTGTCGGCTGCGGCGTTAGTGAAGGCGAGTTTCCCGCTTTGGGGGGCCGTTCTTTTGTTGATTATTACGCGCGTACCTCAGNTGGGTATTAAGCCTCTTTTACTCCTCANAGAGCCCGCTTGGAGTCTGGAGCTTGGCAGTTTGGGCGTTGTTAGTGTCAGTCCTTCGCTGGTGGTTTCCCTGCAAGGTATTTTTGGTACACCGCAGAGCTGGAGTCACAGCTTGTTGTATGTGCCCTCGATCATTCCATTTGTTGTTATCTCTTTATTAACCCTGCTTATCTTTCGCAGTCGCTCACTAAAAGTGGTCGCAGGCCAAACGATTGAGCAGATGCGTAACCCTACCTTAGCGCTGTTGGGGGCATTGGTATTCGTGAACTTGATGATGATGGGAGACGACTCTGCCGTTTCCCGGATTGGCAATAATCTGGCTGAGGTTACGGGTGAAAACTGGCAGTATGTGGCTGTNTTTCTGGGGGCCTTGGGGTCTTTCTTTGCTGGCTCGGCAACTATCTCTAACCTGACTTTTGGCGGTATTCAAGATTCGATCGCCGTTGGCTTGAGTTTAGATCGAACCACCATTCTTGCTTTGCAGTCCGTTGGTGCTGCACTCGGCAATATGGTGTGTATTAACAATATTGTTGCTGTCGCCTCGGTGCTCGCGCTGGGGAATAGTGAAGGCTATATATTGAAGCGTACCGTTATAGCGCTACTGATATCCTGTGTGGTGGC